>Ga0181562_10000102_pt1 | contig 59228 bp, 37 predicted proteins | sample 011ome_26_FD_139344 | JGI IMG/M metagenome (GOLD analysis project Ga0181562, IMG submission 139344) | Coastal salt marsh microbial communities from the Groves Creek Marsh, Skidaway Island, Georgia - 011511BT metaG (megahit assembly) | ecosystem: Environmental > Aquatic > Marine > Intertidal...
CGTCCGCGCGTGTAATTTATTCCCATACTTTTCGCGAAGGCACACACCTCCTTGGACGCCGAGCTATTCCACACGCCAAAATTTGAGAACACAATCTGACATTGAGCGCTTTCTAACGAGGTTGTGCCCATTTCGTTTTTCGTACGCGTGTCGTCATCTTTCGCACAACGCACACGCACACACAAAAGTCGTTGACGTATTTGGACACGGGCACCATCGTCGCCCACGTCGCCACTGCGCGCCCACGAACGACGTCGTCAACGTCGTCGCGTGGCGCTGATGTCGCACGTCGATGAACGCACGCGCGCACTCCAAGCGCCATCGAGCGCCGTCATCGTCGCGAGCACGTCCAATCCCGTGGACGATTTGCGCCGCGAACGCGCCAAGGCGTCGTTCAACGCGCGCGAGCTCGAGGCGCTGCTGCACGGTGGCGCGGACATGGTGCATCTGAGACGACGGATAGCGGACGTCATGACGTCGCAAGATGTGTTTAGTAAGCGAGGGAAGTACTTTCTCGAGCGAGATGAGCTGTACAAATCGACGCTGGCCAAGTATTTGGCGTTGCCAAAGGCGGTGACGTCGATGAAGGAGAAGGATCCGATACAAGTCGCGCGCATCATGCGCGAGTTTATCGACGAACCGGGCGGGTTAGATTTACATCTGGGGATGTTTATACCAACCATACAAGGACAAGGGGACGAAGAGCAACGCAAGTATTGGATTCCAAAATGCGTTAAATTAGAGTGCATTGGGACTTATGCGCAGACTGAGCTCGGGCACGGCACGTACTTGCGAGGTTTGGAAACGACGGCGACATACGATGAAAGCAGCGAAGAGTTCATCATTCATTCACCGACGCTGACAAGCACTAAGTGGTGGCCTGGTGGCCTAGGTAAAACGTCCACGCATGCGGTGGTGATGGCGCGGCTGTTTACAAAGGGTAAAGATCACGGAGTTCACCCGTTTATCGTGCAAATTCGTGAAAATAAAAATCACGAACCGTTACCCGGGTGCACCATTGGTGATATCGGTAACAAGATGGGGTACAACGCCGTGGACAATGGATTCTTGCGATTCGATCACGTTCGTGTGCCGCGACGTGCGATGTTAATGGGACACTCGAAAGTCGAAGCTGACGGTACGTACATTCCGGCACCCGTCGCGAAAGTGTCTTACGGCACCATGGTTTTCATTCGATCTGATATTGTGATGAATGCGGCATTGTTCATGAAAAAGGCGGTGACAATTGCGATTCGATATAATTTGGTACGAAGACAATCGAACGTGCATCCAAACAGCGGCAAGGAGTGTCAAGTTATCGATTACCAGCACAGCCAACGTACGTTGTTTCCAATTCTTGCCAAAGCGTTTGCGTTTCATTGCACATCTGACTTTATGCGTCGCATGTACTTTGAATTCCAAAAGAAGTCTCGTAAAGATCAAGACTTTTCTGCACTACCAGAACTTCATGCGACATCGAGCGGTTTGAAAGCGTATTGCTCATGGGAGACTAAGGATGCGATTGAAGCGTGCCGTCTGACGTGCGGCGGCCACGGGTACATGGCTTTGGCAGGATTCGGCACCACCTTCGCTTCCTACGCACCAAACGTCACGTATGAAGGTGACAATAACGTGTTATGCCTGCAAACGGCGCGATATTTGCTCAAGGCGTATAGAAAAATGAGCTCTGGTGGAGAATCACTCCCTTCGGCGCTCTCATACCTTCACGGTTCAGATAGCCAAAGCCAGCTTGGACAAGGCGCAAGTTTGCGTGACGAGAATGCAATCGTTGACGCATACGCACACCGTGCGTGGCGTTTAGTGACTGATGCAGCTCGAAACGCTGGAAATATGTCCCCGGACGATACCATGCGCGAGCACATGGTTTCATGGATTAAAGCCGCAAAGGCGCATTGCGCGTTTGTCATCATGAATACTTTTGTGCAAGAGTATGGTGACGTGCACCAATACGTGAAAGCAGAAACTATCGCAGTGTTGCATCGATTAGTTATCCTCCACGGCTTGTGTGGCATGGATGACACCATGGGTGAATTCCTTGAAGATGGTTACATTGACGCCAACCAAGCGGCGGGTATCCGAGAAGAAATTTTCCGTCTACTCGCCGAAATTCGTCCTGATGCCGCTGCACTTGTGGATTCGTTCGGCCTCCATGACTACTTTCTCAATTCCGCGCTCGGCGCGAAAGATGGTGATGTCTATCGTCGTTTGTATGAACAAGTGCAAGAGGCGCCGTTTAATCAGTCTCACCAACCTCCCGGTTACGCTGAGTTACTTCAACCGAAATTAAGCAAAGGCACGTTCGGGGTGTCCAAACTCTAGTCAACACACGAAACGAATTTATTTTACTAGCTTGATCTTTCATTATTTACGCATGCATTCTTTTTCCAATTAAACAAACCAACACACGCGTCCATGCTCGCACCTGCGCGTCACTGCGTGCCATGTTTGAAGACGTCCCTCAAGACACTTTGGCGCTTTACGGCGTCGTCCTCACCGTCTGTGGGCGCTTAGTTTCGGAAGTAAAGCGACTCCGTTCGCTAGGACCCGATTACGTTGCCGCTAAAGACGACGCTGGCGCAAGCGTGCCAGAAAGTTCCGCAGACTGGTTAAGTCCAGCACGCGAGCTTGCGCAGTTTACCAAAGATGGCGCGCGACCAAGAGGGAAAAGATTAATAGTCATCGGCTACACGCTCGTAGTTCTATCTACCACACTTATTACCGCAGCATATCGCGTCAGTGTCTCAAAGAGAGCGCGAGTGATTCGGAATGATTATCATGAAATGCAGTTACGTGCAGACGCAAGTGTGAGACGCCGGGCAACTGTGCGCGTTTGGGTCGATCATGAACGCCATTTAGATAATATTCGTGCGATGCAACTAGCTATAGCAGGTGTCGACGTTGAGGTTATAAGCCCGCATCGTTCGCCTTCGGGGGCGTTTTCGTCGTGTGCAGTGGTTGAAACTCCGTGGAGCACGGCTCTGGACAAGCTCGTGGACAACGACATAGACGTTTGGATACATGAACGCGTCAAAAGTTGCCCTAGTTCTTCATATGACGTCGTGTTCATATCTACAAACGGAGAAGCGGTCGATGGAAATATAGTTTTGGGGCAAAACCGTGCAGCTTGGATGCGCTACGATGGAAAGTCAAATCCAGCGTTTGATGCAAGCGCTCGTGCGCTGTTTGCACCTTTGACACTGCAAGCGCCGCATATGCCGCCATTTCTTTCAACATCGGATGGAGTACTTTTAGTTTCTTTTAGTTTAGTCAACGCGGCACCCGTGAAAGGGTACGCATTGAGCTGGGATTTTGAACGTGATGTTGAGCAGCCTTTCCTGGGAGCACTTCCTGGCGCTCTTCGCCGTGTACTGGATACGCAGATTGAGGGGCAAGTACTGAGGCACGCGCAGAGTAGAATACGTCCCAGATGGTCAGAAGCCCACAAGGCGTTCGTCGTTGATGCCGCGCAAACCCCATTCTTCATTGATTCAGATTGGCCGATCGATACGTCAGTCACGTACACACCAGTAAATGGTAAACCGTTGCACTTTGCCGTGTACGTGCCACCACAGCATGAGTGCCCTTTGTATATTCTCGACGAACATGAGCAAACGTCAAATACAAATGGATTTATTGTCGAAGGTTGGGGTGGAATTGTGATATTTAATCCGCCTGGATGTGCGGCGCACAACGAGTCGGAGCGAAAACTGAACCGCGAGGAAATCTCAAAGCTAGTAACTGTCTTCGTGCAGCAGCTGCGAGAACATCTGGGTGTCACGGCAATGAATGTGCAAAAAAGTAAAGCAACAATTTTACCACCCAAAGAGTCCGGTTTCACGGCGTGGGAGGTTGATGCTTTAGTGCACGCAAGGCTCGTTTCTGATTCGCATTCGGCGCTTTCAACTCTCAGTTCTCTCGATAAGGTCATTTCGGATATGCCTGACATGGCAATTCCCCAAGAAATTGCAGATTTAATTTCGGACTCCACGCAGAGCTTTGAGCGAGCGATAGCGCTCGCGCAAGAGATGAGATACGACGAGGCTGCAGCAAGCGCACTCCATGCGCACGCGGTCGCGGAGGCAGCATTTTTCCATCCATTCTCTCTCGACGGCCTGCAATCGTACCCCATCGAGTATAAAGTTGCTGCTCTGATACCTATTCTACTTCCAATGCTGATACCTCTATTATTAGCCTTTATGCGCGAAGCGAATCACTTTGCTCTTCGCACAAGTTGTGCTGAACGCGCAAAACTCAGAAAGAAAGATTAGTTTATGCCTACAAAAGCTAGGATATAGCACCTCTTTGGGTGATTCGATTCTACTAGTAAGTTTGTAATAATACCAATTCGTTTTGATCAAGGTTTGAATTGCTTGACCAGTTTCGCTCCAGTCGCGGCGAGCTCTTTAGCGTAGAACTTTGCGCAGTCGTTTTCAGCACACTTCTCCATCGCCTCTTGGGCCTTTTCCACGCCTTTGCTCTCAACTAACGTCTGTGCACGATCCTGGCACTGCATCATGCAACGCTGTACTCGCCCCTGAAATGCCTGCAGCTCCTGCATCACCGCATGCTCAGCGTGTTGCGTCTCTTGGCCTGCGCGTTGCAGGCATGCCTGGAATTGCTCCGAGCTCTTTGAGCCGTCGCAGCACTTCGAGCTCGCGTCAAACGCGCGCTTTTGAAGAGGCCGGAACACTTTTAGATCTAACTCATCCTGCAAAGCGGTGATCTGTTTATTCAACGCTTCCATCTTCAAGTGAGGGGGGGGGGCACTGTGAGGATGGGTTCGCAGTTCGCGCAAGCAACACGAAATTTCTACGAGGCTAAGCATGTTCTAATAAAGCTGCTACGAAAACAAAATGTTCCTAAACTATTCTACAATCACATTGCGGGCTTGCAAATCATCCCACATGGAAGGTTTGCCCAAATCCGCGCCGAACGATGCGGGGAAAATATTGACATGTCTTGGTACTCGGGTGTGACTTTTGGATGGTCCGTGTCTATCGCAGCGTACCAATTGCAGCATGGTAAAGCAATGCAGCCACAACTACCATCGCTCGTGGTGATACTCGCAAGCGTCGCTTTAAGCGACACATGCGCATGAACCATCACAATGAGTGCGCGTTTTGTTTTGATTCGTAGTTCTTCAATTTTTGCGCGAAAATGTTGCAACCTCTGAATGTCATACTTTTGTCCTTTCTCGTTCATCTCCGGATCGACTGCTATGCACTGCCACTTAGTACGGTACGCAAAAAGAGCCGCAGTGCGAGGCGTTTGTCCATCGCCTACGGAGATGAGAGTGACGTCATCGTCATCTGCACGGAACGCCGTTGACAAGTGGTTGCGCCAAGCGTTGAACGCCCCAAAACTCTCAGAAAGCTCTTTTGCATCCGGAAACAATTTATTCTGTAACAATTCCGTGGCGCAACCTAGCTGCATGAACTCTGTCACATATCGAACAGATACACCATCGTCCGCTTCAACTGTTCTCGAAGCCGCCGGGTTGCGAGCGCCGTGCTTTTTTAGCCTGACAGCTTTCTTGTCCGTTCTCGGACGTTTAAATAACTCTGACTTAACAGCTTTACACGTGACATTGTATAACGTTTTAACTTTGATCAATCTGTCGCCGAATCGACGACGAAGAAACATACCAATCGCACTTGTGAACGTGTCGTCGTTGACGATGTCCCCAACCAATGCGGCGGCGTCAAAAACTTCTCTCAACTTTTTACGGCATATTACGTGGCCTTCTGGAGCGAGCTCGAATTCGAGCGATTCTAACCATCTCTCTATATCTTGTGATGAGCGCATGGTTGTTCCAGGAGCGGCTTTCTTCTCTGCAAGTGCGTGAGCTTTCACGGCGTCGAGCTTTACCTGCCTAGTCACCCATCGCGGCTCGAGCTCGATGCGCTCAATCACAGGATATTCCGACGTTGACACCATGACATACGGATACAATATTTGCACGTTGATCCAATGTCCGATCGAGACGGCTTTCAATCTCGATGCGTGAAGTCGCGATGTGCAGTTTGTAGGCGGCAATAATTTATATTTATATTCAACATTCACATTCCTACTGTCTACTGTACGGGTTCCTATTGTTCTTTCGGCGCGGTTGACGAAAATGAAGCTTTCCAAGCCTCAAGCTCTCCGGCGTTGATCTCTAACGTACCGTCTTCGTTTCCTGGTTCTAAGGTTACTGACCCGCGCGCAACTTTTTGCTTTACGCCGCCGTCGGTGTCAGCTTGGGCTATGAAATCTTCCACGCTTCCAGGTTCACCAAACCATCCCATGCGATCGGCAACGACGTGTTTACTAGAGCACCCTGGGCAAGTGACGATGACAACGCCATTCTCATACGCCTGTCGACTGAACCCTCGAACTGCTCGCGTTTCGCACTGGCCACACGTAAACATCATGTATAAATCTTTCCTACTGTTCGCCTCACTAGACGATGACGGCACGTTCGTGGCTTCTTCGGGATTTCTAACGTCCGATGCGAACGTGCGAACGTGCGCAATGGGCTCGAGAGACCGTATGGTGATACCCGCGTGGGTCGGCGTGCTCGCAAAGGTGTGCGTTGAGGCACCCATAGCGAGACGCAAACGAGACGAGTTCACCGTCGCACACGACGTATAGCGCGCGCATGACGCAAGAACACGACGCAAATAACTATCTCGAGACATTACGCGCGGATAATAATGATACGATTCGGTGCGCGTGAATGAATGAAGCTATCTGTGAATCGTATTGAGAAGACTACTTGCTTAAACCACGCGAGCGCGTTCGGCGATACGACGGTTAATTTCAACCGTCTTCTTCCATGTTTGCGCCGTGACTTCGTCGGTTCCTTGGCTCAACGCATGTAAACGAGCCATGGTGAGCATGCGATGAAGCGCGTCTTGCGTCAAGGTAGTGTCCGCCTGGCGAGCCGAGACTATTTCAGCCTCGATTGCCTTTGACGTTTCTTCTGAAATAATGTGCTTCATCATGCGCATCCCAGCGATGAATTTGCGGATTAAAGTCAATTCCTCTTCCGTTGCGGCTACAACTTTTGGCGCACGCACGCGCCTGAGGGGTAGCACGACGTCGACGGGAATAATGCTCTTTGTATCAGACGCGATAATTACGGGCACGTCGACTGGCATTCGCATCTGGTGATACTGAAAGTCATACTCCAAATCCTGCAACGTCGTCAGCGCCTTCAATGCGTCGATATTACGGATGCCAGTTTCGGTTAAAGTGCCTGCTTCGAGAATAGTCTCGTCCAGAACAAGTACCGTGCTCGCGGCGAGCTGCAAAGGACCGGCGCGCAGTCGGTTGAATACGTAATCTTTTTTCGGCGTCCAAGAGCGCGCATTGAGCGCCGGAACTGTGAAAGGGAGATGCGCATTGGCAGGACACACCATCGCGATGACTGAAGAGAGTGCCTCGCTGAGCGATAATTGCTCCCTGGCATCGATTTTACATCCCGACAAATTGAGCGAGAATTTGCCCAATGTCAGCGTTTCAGTGCGCGTGTGCACTTTTGAAATCAACACCATTAATACCAACTCTGCCGCAAATACATCGCCACCAAGCGCATGCGTGAGCATGTCCAATATCTTCGCACGCGCCACTTTGCACTGCTCGGGCGTAATCTTAAGTTTTGGCTCCGCTTCAGTCTCTGCAAATCTCTCCGCTGGTGTCGATTGAGCGAGTTCATTCACGGAAGTCACCTTGTACGACAACGCGTGAAATCTAGGCACTAAGCTTGTGGCCGGGTTGCGCGATGCTTCTTCTTCCGGAAAGGATGAAGACTGAAATGGTAACGAGGCGCCGCCGTTTTCCATGCTGTCGTCTTGCCCCGCGCCTAATTCAGGCGCGTAGTACATCAAACCAACAAACTCCACGACGTCGTTCAACTTCAAATTCTCCTCAGCGGAATCGCCATAGAGCTTGACAATACACGGCGAGCGAGTTTCCGGCACTAATGGAAAATTCAGCAACTGATCCAAGGATTCCTCACGAGGTTCGCCTTCGCCGATTTGTTCAGGCGTATCAGGCGCCAACTTATCCACCGCGCTCGTCTTCTGCACGCGTTCAATGTCTGGTTTAATCTTCATCGCCACACCACCGTTGATGGTGTCATCTCTTCTGTTTCCATCATCGCACACATCCATAGATTCGTCATCTCGCGAGCGTTTCACGCGCTCTTGCGCACCAGTACCATCATGAATCACCGCCGCTTTCGCCGGTTGAGCCGCCGCGTCCGCCTCGCGCACCCACTCTCGCTCTCCGGGCACCGGCACGCAATATATTACGCGTCGTTCAAACAACACCGTCTCACATCCATCCTCAATCATCCCTTGATGTTCGCCATACTTGGTCGTGATCCATGTTCCATCGCTCCTGAGGTACGCCCCGACGTAATACTCAGGTTCGTACATGTCTTGCACTAATCCGCGAAACCGCACCAACGTGTTCGGCGCGATGGTTTCAATCGCACTGTGCGAATTCAATTCCATGACGGCGTCAAACGCGTCGGCATCGGAGGTTAACTCGCGCATCACGTCCTGCACGCCCCAATCTCCGTCCACGGGTGTCGTCGCCGGTGATTGTGCAGCGCACGCGCGGGCGCACATGGTTTGAATCCACGCGCGCGGGTCCGCGAGGAGCGCGTGGTGCGACGCCGACGACGCGGACGACGGAGCGGTCATGTGTACAAATGCGTCGTATCGCGTCGTATCGCGTGCGTGTTGAGTGCGCGATATTGGTGCGTGCGTGCGCCCAGGATTCGCGCGCGGTGCGAAGTGATGCATCGAGAGACGCGTAGCTGTCGAATTTTTGGCGGGAGATTTCGCAAAGCGCGGAAAACGGCCAGTCGCGCGCGCGCGTTCGATGGGGCGCGTACACGGGCTAATGCGTTGATACGCTTTGATACGCTTTGATGCGGATGCTTTAAAAACGTATGTTACATTCAACACAAGATATTAAACGAAAACGCGCACAATGCGCACTGTCATGGCGATTTCGCTCCCTTCAAAGCGGCCGCCTTGGCTTTGGCCTCCGCGGCAATTTTGTGTTCTTTGATGCGTTCGCCGCCGATAAAGTGGGAGAGAAAATAGTTGGGAAACTTCTCAACCGCGGTCACCATGCGGGTCTTGGCGAGCGGGTTGTTGAAGTGCCATGCGCACGGAGACTTGCCCGTCATTGCGTTGTACACGCGGCCGCTCACCGGATCCCGCTTCATCATATCCATATCAATGCCACCCGGAGAGTTGAGGATCGATCCATCGATGTCAACTTTGACTTTGATATTCTTTTTCGCCATTTCAGCCATGATGTATGCGTTCAAGCACAATTGATCGTCATAAAAGGCGTCACTAATGTGCGAGTTTACCGCATCAGCCAAGCTCATCTTGAATGGGAGGCAGTTTTTGTCAAATCTATCATCTCCATGACTCGGAATCGTGTACATTATGTCCTCCACTGCGTTGACGTATCTTAATAAAGCACTTTTGCGACCCATGATCAAGCCAGCGTTAGGCCAACGGTATGGTTTGCTGTCGCCCTTTTCTGGTTCCGCCGCCTTACCTATGCTGCCCAAGTTTGAGTTTTCAACTTTCCAGTCATTGATGTCCTTCTCCTCAAAGTACGATCGCACTTCGGGCCAGAGTTGTGTTTCTCCACTAGCTATCATATCCGCTCCAGTCGCTTCGAAGCGCGCCTCAATATCGTCTTGTGAGCACGAAAAGTAAACATCTCCCGTGTCTGAAGCGATGACGATCGGATCGCCCTCAATGTGATGCAAATTCGTCTTTAACCCCATAGTTTTATCTTCCCAACCGTTCCATTTCGTGCCATCTCCAGACAATCTCGCCGCCAATCCCCAATGTGTCGCCGAAGCTAACCAATACTTTGCATACTTGTAAATATCCGTCGCGTGTCCCGTCACCACAACCTTGGCTTGCTCGCTCCCAGGCGTTTCGTGCACTGAAATATACGAGTTCGTTTTCCAATACGGCGCCGAAGCCCACGAGGATAAAAAGCTCGGCGGGCCCGGCTGAGACGTCCCTAATGACGATGCAACATCTTTCGGCGTGTTTTCCGTGCCCGGTACCACTGTCATGTGCGCCACCAAACGTTCCGCCGCTGAGGCGAGCTCCCACGGCTGCTTCGCTCTCTTGTCCTCTTCCTCACCGAGCTGCGCCGGTCGTGCGCGCTCCGTCACGCGGTGTCGACGCCACGATGACTTGTATCGTAACCCCAGCGCTTTCGCGCGTACCGCATCGTGGGCGAGTAAGAACACCATCGTTCCCGCGAGCACGAGCACCGCGGCGATGGCCACCGATGCGGCCACCGATCGGCGCCGCGACGTCGCCGTCGCCGCGCCGGCGCGACGCGCGTCATCGGTCGTAGTGGGTGTGGATTCTTCATCGTACGCGTTCGGCGCAGTCGATGAGATCAGACCTGCGCGTTCGTCGGACATGACTGACGTTGCGTGCGTTCGATTGTGGGGTGTTGGGGGTGAGGGTGTTGGACATTCCTCGCGGTTTCGACTGGAGGACGTGCGTCAACGCGATTGGCGTGGTGTTGTCTAGAGAAATGGATGCAAGACTCGTTGTTCATGAAATAAATATCTAATGTATGTCTAAAATGCAAACCATCCACCCGAAGATTCGGTTTTACCGATGCTGAAGCGCGCTTTGATCCATTTGGAGGCGGCGTGGTCCGCGCGGTGGCAAATGACGCGCAAGGTGACTTCGGAATTGAAGACGTCGGCGTTTGGATCGGATGAGGGGTTTGATGGCGCATGCGCGCCAGTCATCGCAGCAGCAGCTTCTTTGGTAGCTTGTTCTTCGTAATTCTTGGTCAAGTCGTTCGTGGAGAGGCTCATAATCGAGAGCAGGGCTGTCATGGGAGCGACGCGTTCGGCAACCATCGCAGCGTCCAAGCCTTGACCGCCGGCGATGAAAAAATCTGATAGGATTTCTACTTCTTCCTCGAGCGGTTCAATGTCGCTCGATGTAAACACACGTGCCGGACCACCGTCTAAGAGTACGCGCATCCATCCTGAAACGGTCGCTTCTAGAAGAGCTGCGGCGACGACGTTGCGGCTCTGACTGTCCAGTCGGGATGCAACGTATCCAAGAACTCCATCCAAGAACGGTAGAACGTCGCTGGTGATGTTGTCACAACTTCGGTGCACACCAGTGTAGTAGATGTTATCCAAGAACTCAGACTGCATGTCTCGATAGATGACGCAGTACGCGGTCTGAGATGACACAACATTTATCGCTCTGTGCAGCGCTTGTTTTGCACCAGCCATCAATCCTTCGAACCACTGCTTGCCTACGATTTCAAACGTAGCATCGGGATGTTCAAGTAACGAGGCGTTACGTTGCATTTCCATCCATTGTGGCACGATGTCCTTTTCAAGCTGGCTCATCTTTTCAAGAAGAAACTTGAGTGACTGCAAGCGCAAAACTCCGGCGCCAATGGAACTACTCTCTAATGGCGTAGTCGACCGTCGAGCGCGCTTGAATTCACTGCGAAGCTTCTGCACGATGTCCTTTTTATAGCGCGTCTTCGGAGGTCTTGGCGGAATAATATCATCTGTAGATTCTAAAGATGCGATGGTAGCTGAGGTGAACTTTCTCACCGCTGCGTCGATGCCCTCAGTGAGCGCTCGCAATGCGCTAACATGTGCAGGTATGCGTAAATTGAAAAAACTCGTCAGGGTTTCGTTAACTGCACGTAAAAAGTCGACGGCAGAAGGTGCTGGGCTGTTGCTATCTTTATTCACTCTCCATTGCTCTGTCGAAATACATCGTTCAACAATAGTGTTCAATCCATCAATTTTGTCGCTCAACCACACAAACACCAAAGGCGCCGTGTGCGATTGCAAACCCATAGGCTCAACGGACGACCCTCCCGTGGCCACGAGCGCATTTTGTAAATCTCCGACAGCCCAAATCGTGTTGAGAGACTGAATTGTCAACGGTGGTCCTGACTCAAGCCAAGCGTACAAGTCTGTGCTAAAACTTTCTCTCAACTGCGCGGCAAAACACCCAGTCACCTCTTCGCTCATTCCAGGCGAGTTCGATATATAACGTTCGAGATGAGCCGAAAACAAATCTGCAGAATTTGCCGTTATTTGTGCGATATGCCTAAGTGAAGTGCACACGGCATCACCATGTTCAAGATTATCATTGTCCATGGCCGAAATGCGTGCGCGCTCGTATTCAGCCCGAGCTGACTTCCGGCACATATCTGTCAAAATCGGCGCGCTTTCATAGCCCACTAGCGTAGCGGCATAATGCGCGATGTCCACAACTACGTCGAACGTTTCTGGCTCTATCATCATGACGCTTTTATCTTGATGCGAAGCTGGTGGCTGCACAGTGTGCATGAAATCAGACATCATGAATTTCCCCCATTGAAGAAGCGCGTGCATGGCAGAAACGACGGCAGGCATCATCGTTTTATCTACGTTGCGTAACTCATTTCGCGCCTTAGTGAGAAGGAATAACACCGGCGATGTATCGTAGCCATCGCACTCTATGCCTAGTTCTTGACAAGCCGCGATTGCTTTTCTAACAATCGCGAAAGCAAGCAGCGTCTTTCTTGGAGCTTCATCCGCTAAACCAAGAGCTTTGGCGACCGGTTCGAGAGATTTTAGAATGACAGGCGCGTCATAAGCCAACGTGTGGTCTTCTACTTGATCAAAGATAGCGCTCAGAAGTTCTACGTATAACTTGACTCCCATTACCCCCGGATAACGGAAGTTCGTCTTGCCATTCTCCAAAGCCGCATCGATTATCTCCACTAAAGATTCGACCCATGCAGCATCGATATCAGGTAAGGACAACATCCTATTAATTTCGGCGAGCACGTTCGCAGGACTAAGATCGGTACCCTCTTCGTCGTCGTCTCTCACATGCGGCGTCGAAGAGTTCTGCGTCGAGCACTGCAAACTCCACAAAAGTTCGCTCATTGCCCGGGCTCGAATCTTAAAAAACTCTTCGTCTGCACCGAGTGAACCATTTTCTATTGCGGCGAGCATCGTGTGCAGGTGCAGATGCGCGGTAAGTTGCTCATTAGAGATGGCACCCTTGCACTTTTTGATGTACTTCACCACGACGTCGGCTCGATGCTGTTCAATGTTTAACGCTAAACGAACCGTTTCTAATTGCTCATCATCGCATGCGACCATGGCAAATATCTCAAACGCAAGCTCGCGAATGTTTTCCACACTCAGAGTTGCGTATGTGTCCGGCAATCGAAGTTCACAAGTTTGCGGTGAACGCATCGGCGTGTCGTCAAGAGCAAAAAAGGATGTTAGGCTTCTCGTCGATGCAGTCGTCACTGGTTGTGACACATCTGCTGACGCCGGCGAGGCGCTAACTCCATTCGTGCTGGGGGTCATGCGTTCTTCGAAAGGATTCTTGGAAAACGTAGCCGTGCTTGCCGTCGTCGCAGACACCGCACGTGTCGCCGCAACTCTCGTTGACTCTGATCTCTCCAACGTCCTCGCCGTGCACGACTCATTCATGCACGTCGTCAAGTCCACAACTTCGCTGCGTCTTAATCTCGAAATCATATCCGCAACGTCGATAGCGCCGTAATTGACGTCGTTCATCGTCGTTCCGGGAGGAAGCCTGAAGTTGCCAATCGAGTTCGTGTCAAGTATATAGGACAACATCAGTGCGTTGTCGCGCTCGATGCGCACAAGGCGCTCAAGGGAAACCGTAGTATCGGTTTCACAAGTTACATCCATGATTTGCATCCGCGGCGTGAACGCCAGCGGGCGCGGCCACGCGCCGTGAACTGACGGCACCTGTGATTCTAGTTTGTTGTGACGCACTCAAGAAAGCGAGGTGTACTGGACAAAAGGATATCTTTACATTAGATGCAAAGCACGAATACATAACGATGAGGATAAGATGGACGTTTACTACAAGCTATTCATCAAAGTCAATGTTCGGATTGATGGCGAGCACGCGCTCTTCAATGGCGCGCGCGCGCTCACGAGCGGCGACAACCATGGGGTCGAGTTCTTCATCGTCAGCATCGCCGAGCGCATCGGGCGCTGGTGCCGCCTCTTGCGTGACGATAAATGTTTGCTCCCTGTTAATGAGATGACTTATGATTTGGCGAACCAACTTGTACTCGGCTAAGAGTTGAGCCGGGTCTGAAACACCAGATGGAATGACGACCGCGTCGATGTACCAACCAACCAAATCTTTTTGTAAAATACTTCCGTCGCCGTTTTCGCTACTGATCTCTCGCCTGCGCATTTCTCTGAGTAAATGTTGTTTGACTTGGTTGAACCTTTCGTAGCTCACAACTTGGGTCCTTCGATTCCTCACTGGCTCTTGCTGTTCAGCTGGCGCCATGTTGGCGTCGTCATCGCCGCCTTCTGCTCGTCGCTGTTCTTCTGCAGCTGCTCGGTCTTTGGCTTCCTGTTTAGCTCTCAAGCTCGCTAAAATTTCTTCCGGTAAGATGGGATTGCTCACATCATTTTCCAACTCCATGTCGTCAGAATCGAGTGTCAAATCTCTCGCCTCGACGGCGATAATTGATTCAGACAAGAGACGTCTCGCTTCACGAACGTGCTTTGGGTGAACCTCGGCACGGCAATGCAAGCGAGCGAGCGCTTCAGATAAGCGAACGATTGCTTCGAGCTGGCGAACAGTAATTCTATATGCCGTCTGCGTACCCGGTTGACTGTCGCCGCGTCGAAGTCTGACATATGCCTCAACGATTTCCTTTTGCGCCTCAGGAGTCATCTTTGGCTTGATAGTGCGCGCATACCTAATGTAGCGTTGCAGCTGTTGCAACGTAAAGTCGACATTCACCGCACTTTCACGCTTTTGGTGCAAGCTCACGATGTGACGTGCCAGCGTATAATCGTGAAACTCATCAGGTTCATCAATCATGACGTGCACTAAATCAAAGCGGGACAAGATGGCTGGAGGAAGAGACAAGTTGTGTCTCAACTTCTTACTTCGGTCATAACGTCCACCGTTGGGATTCGCCGCAGCCAAAATACTTGTTCGTGCGTTCAAAGTGGCTTGAATACCAGCCTTGGCGATACTGATGGTTTGTTGCTCCATGGCTTCGTGAATCGCAACTTGATCCTTCACATCCATCTTGTCAAATTCATCAATACAGCAAATACCATTATCAGCCAACATCAAAGCTCCTGCTTCAATACAGTACTCACCCGTTTCAATATCTTTCGCAACCGTCGCTGTCAAACCAGCGGCAGAAGAGCTCTTCCCAGATGTGTACACCGCGCGCGGCAGAAACGCCGCGACATACTTTAAAAATTGGCTCTTGGCACACGAAGGATCACCAACGATCAAGACGTTAATATCACCTCTCAGGCTTGTCTTATCTTTGGTTTTCTTGTGTACACCACCGAAAAGCATGAGCGTAATTGCGCGCTTGATGTCGGCGTGTCCGTGAACTGTAGGTGCGACAGAGCGCACAAATTTGTCGTATAAATGCGGGTCTTGCGCCATCTGCGTAATTTCGCGTCGTTCTTGCGACGAAAACGATGCCACGACTGTTTCTTCACCGTCGCCACGGATATCCACGGCTCCGCCTCCACCAGAAGGTTCCGCGGTATTAACAACGCTTTGCGCGACAAACACCATGCGGTAGAAGAGCTCGCGAGCGCCCAACTGTCGCAAACCAGTAATGCCATCACTGCGACCTTTGGTCGACGAACTAAGCTCAGTTCGATCACCAGCCATATTCTTCGGCGCTACTTCAGGCACTACGAGTAACGTACCGGTAAAAATTGCCTTGTCACCAGCCCTGGCTTCTTCAACAATTTCATGACGGAGAATCACATCCATACTGCGCGGCAGCGAGCCAGCGGGAACCTCGTCTGCATTCTCTTGCACGCGCACGCGTTGCCAATCGACGAATTTGCATCCTTCTTTCTCAAGCGTCCACTTTGTTCTATTTCCGCACGTCTCGTTCAAGCAAATTGCAGGTGTCGTGTATCGACACTGTTGCTCGACGTTTGGCACCAATTCGTTGCAGTCGCCGCAGCGAAAGCAGCCCAATAATAACTCCGGACGCACGTCCGATGTACGCGTCACCGTACCACTAAAACTCGCCAATTGACCAATGTTATTTGCCTTCAACGTCCGTAAGCGTTGGACTTGTGGCAAATTGACAAATTTCACCCACCATTCCTTCTCCACTCCGCCCACGTGCCGCGCCAACTCTGGTCGGTGTTGTCGCACAAACTGCGCCGCCGCTTGGTGCAAAAATGGTTGATACTTGTAAAAGCTCGTCTGAATCCCCTCATGCGCTAAATCCGTATCATATTCCACCAAGTGCCCGAAATCCACCGTCAACGTCGTCGAATCACTCGAAATATGCCTCAACTGTTGCACGTACACGAGTTCTCTCGCGCGCGCCGCGAACCCAGGACTCCCCAAATCCTCATCTTCCGCTCTCAAATCCAACGAATACTCATTTAAAAACCCCACGAATCGTCGACGAACTTCATCAGCACCTTGTACATTCACCGTCGTCGTCGCCATCGCGCGTATCACTCACGCCGCGACTCACGAGAGACCCGACAGATAGATGGACAACAGATGAATGAATGACTCAAATCAATCACCCACGTCCTCGCGCGACACCCGTCGCTCTCCTCCTCGTCGTCGTCGTCGCGCACCACTCTCGAGATCGCGAGAAGATAAATACACACGCACGCTCGGTCGTCGTCGTCGTCGTCGTCGTCGTCTCACGTCGTCGACGTCGTGTCGCGCTCTGGTGGATGCGAATTTCAAATATTCACACGCCACATGTCCGAATATTCGCGTGGCTGCACGGTCAAGGCTTCACGCACGCGCAACACACAGCGGCACGCATGGCGCCCGAAAGCGCGTGCGCGAGCGTGAAACGCACGTGCGCGCTCGTCAGCGCGCTCGCCACGCACGTGCGCATCGATGCGGATGCGATCGAGACGTTCGTGGAGACGATGGATGACGCACAGCGCGCTGTTTTGGAACGCGGCGCGCGCGGGTTCGATGCGGCGCTGCACGAGCTTCCGCACGGGGATGAGGTGCGGGTGGCGTACGTGCTCGTCGTTGATGCGATTAATTTTTGTTTTTGGCCCGATCACGTCGATGTGGGCGAGGATGTGGGGCGTCTGGAGTATGAGCACGTGGCGGGTGGCGTGCGACGCGCGGCGACGGCGAATGCCAAGGCGTTGGACGCGAGGACGTTGGCGTCGATGGAGGTTGGGGATTTGCAGCGCATGTTGGAATGGCCGCGACCGCTGCCGAATGAAGAAGAACGCGTGCGATTGTTGCGAGAGGTTGGCGCTGGATTGATTGAGCACTTTGACGGGAGCGCGTTGAAACTGGTCGCCGAAGCTCGAGGCTCGGCGGCGCGGTTGGTGGATTTAGTGCTCAGGTACTTTCCAGGGTTTCGTGATTGCGCGGTGTATAAGGGTCGACAAGTGTACTTTTATAAGCGCGCGCAAATATTTGTCGGCGACGTGTGGGGAGCTTTTCAGGGCGAAGGCATCGGGCACTTTGAAGACATTTGTAGCTTGACAATGTTCGCAGATTACCGAGTGCCTGTTGTCTTGCGAGAACTGGGCATCTTGAAATACAGCGAGGAGTTGGTGAATGCTATACGAGCGGAGAAAATTATCATGCCAAATAGCGAGCAAGAGATTGAAATTCGAGCGTGTACGGTGGAGGCCGTGGAACGCATAAAAGACCGCCTCGCCGTACGCGATGGACTCGTTGTGAGTTCGGTCGTCATCGATTGGATGCTGTGGGAGCTCGGTGAAAAGAAGCGATATAGCTCACACGAACCCCATCATCGAACTTTGACAATTTTCTATTAGCGTTAGCGGTAGGTTGTAGTGCTAGTAGCTTTAGACACATGAAATTTCTTGAATAACAAGGACCAGTTATTTGATTTGTAAAGCTGTCGGTTGGCTATATTTAAAACGACACAGGTTGCGACCGCGCCACACGACCGCGCTCACTAGCTCACTATACGCCACGCGTGTAAGACCCTCAAATTTCATTCACTCAAACAGAACACTGACATTTGCACACCTGGACACCATGTGCTGCTGTAATGGAACGGTGCCAGAAATGCCACACGAAGTTGCAAGCGTGGAAGCGGCGGCACACGAATGGACACTCCAAATGATTTCTCAATCTCTCGGCGAAGCCGCCGTGGATGTCATTCGAAACGCGCACAGAGAACGCGAAATTGTACTTGATATGCAGCACGGCGCGCGTGTGATGTCTTTACTGCGTGACATTGACGACAGTGCAACGGTTGCTCAGACGCTTGGATTGGAGCGAGCCGTCGAGCTGGAACATGCTCGCGCACATGCACTCGCAACGAAACTCTCTGCCGACGCGCGTGCTAGAGCAGGCGAGGAATATTTAGCAAGCACCATTCGTTCTATCGATATCGCACGCCGGAGGGCCCGAGAACTCGACAGTGCGCGCGCGCAGTGGGCGCTCCAAGTAGAAGTCAACTGCCCGCGCAGAGAGTTAAAACGTCACTTTGCGGCGCCCGGTGTTTACGGCGACACAAACGTCAAAGATGACCTCGTCATCACACCGTTCGCTGTTTCCGATCGCCGGTGAAGCAAGCGATGGCGACGGCGACGACAGGGCGGCCAGAGAAGAAAAGTGGTTGAAGCTTTCTTCGCACTGCGCTGACGCACCCGTAGACGCGACGGACGCTCAACGCCGTCGACGTGGGCGCGAGGCTTCTTCTTCAACATCCCCGAGTGCATCTCGTTCGTCGTCTCCCTCGCGGCATCGACGCGGGCGGCATGACGGTAAGAAAAAGTCAAAGTCAGCCTCGCGCGGAAAGCATAAGAAGCGAAAGACATCTGAAGCAGAGAAAATCGCACGAGCAGAAGAACGCATGGGAGCAACGGTAAAAGATCGCAGAGTTGGAGATGGTCAAATATGGGAACCGTCTGCGAGAAGTATGGCGACGACGCGTTCGTACCAGGATTCAAGGGGTGACCAGGACAATTTGGCGTACGGCGCTCTCGCCAGAGGTGATGCGGTGAAATTCAAACGAGTGGATGATCGTGCTCGAGCCTGGTACGAGCGTGCGGCTAAAGTGCGATCGAGTGCATTTTATGGTTTGATTTTGGTTGGAAAGAAAGCAAAGGAGCTCGAAGTCGCGAAGAAGGAGCGTTACTTTAGCGGCGTGGCGTCGATGCGAGCGCGCGATAGGCGCATGCCAAAGTTGAGGAAACCCGCGATCATAAAGCATGAAGAGAAGGGTTCAAATAGTGAATTCGTAGCGTTGCGCCACAGAGCATCATCGAACGTTGGGAATGGTGATGGTGCAGCACATGTTGAGGATGATGATATGGAAAGCGTAAATGCGTATTTGATGCGTCGTACCAAAATGTTCAATCAAGCTGCGCGCGAAAGCCCACACGATGTGAAGGTTTGGATTGATTTCGCGCAGTTTCAGGATCAATTTCTGGCGCTTACGAATAAACGTGCAGAAGCAGCACAGTTAATTGAGAAAAAGATCACAATACTTGAGCAAGCACTGCGACATCATCCAAACAATGAGACGTTACTGCTCATGTTGATGTCTGAAACTGAAAAGATAGAAGAGAGTTCGGCTGTGCTATCACAATGGAATCGTATATGTGAGCGCAATTATCATAACCCAGAGATTTGGCACGCATTCATTCGGTACCGAAAGCGTGACTTCAATACATTCAGTGTGTCGCAGATTAGAGGAGAGTACGACAGAGCGTTGCGTTCGCTTGCTGCAGCACGCCGATTAGTCAAAGATGATATCCACGAATCGGAGTTTGCTATCATAGATTTCATCGTAGAAGCATGTCGATTTGACATGCAGTGCGGATCCACCGAGCGTGCGGTCGCTAGGTTACAGGCTGCTGTTGAGTTTGGTTGCTTCTCTCCCACTGGAGTTTCAGAGGCGGAGCTTTTGGATTCATTCGAGACGTTTTGGGAATGCGGAGAACCGCGCGTCGGTGAGGAAAACGCAAAAGGGTGGTCGCACTGGTTTGATGCAAACGCGGCGCTTAAATCAAAGCTCGAACTACAAGCTCGACACGCGAATCAACCTTCAACTGATGTTCCTCCACCGCCACCACCGCCACCACCGTTAGCGAGTGAGGAGGTTGTTCTCGGCGGTGGCTGGGAAGATTTCGACAAAAACGCGGACGTTGAAAAGTATGAAGAAAACGAGGATGAAAATGATGAGAGCGTAGTTGACGAGGATGCGGATGATGTAGAACCAGATGCGGTTGCTATTGCTCGGTTGGAAGAACAACTTGAGGCTGCAGAGGATCGCGAAGTTGATGATGATATTATTAATCGATGGATCGCAAAAGAGTCAGAACGCGATAAAAACTGGTTGCCAATTCGATTAATGGATGCGGACGAGCCGGATGACGATGTTGGTACGATTGGAATCATTGACTTTGACGAGATAAAAAGTGGTTTGTCTGTATTCACATCGCCGGCGGCTCAAGTTCGGTTGTGTAAACATGTTTTAAGATTGCTGGCTCAAGCAGAAGATTTCGAACCTGATGCGAAAAACAACGAGTTTGGCAAACATATCGATTATATCGAAAACGTGGAAGCGACGCGTCAACCATATTCACATTTGGCAAAGGCGTTTACAAAGTTTGAAATGTCGAAAGAGAGCGAGGCTGATGTTGCGGTTGCGTCTGAAAATGTTTGGTTATTCCAGATGGAGGGGATCGAGAATGCCTGGGATACAAACGAATCTACTCGCATCACATTCGTTAAGAACATGCGTCGTGCTTTCGCTTCACGCTTCCCTCAAGAGGTGTTTTTCACGAATTTATTAAAGCCAAATGCAGAGCAAGTGAAGCACCTTCTCTCTGGCGCGCACGGAAACTCACTGGAACTGTGGGCGAATCTCGCAGTGATGGAAGGACAAGGACATCACAAATCCCTGTCTCGTAAAATATTCACTCGTGCTTTTGCATCTGCACCTTCACTTGGCGTCTCTTTTGGACAAAATGTGTCTCATTTGGCTTGGATGTGGGTTTCACAAGAATTGCGAGAGGATCCTCTCGACTCAAAGAATCACGCCAAGTCGGTGCTGTGCTCACTTGCTCATATGAGCTTGGGTAAACCCGTGCAACCTGACAAGTGGACTGATGACAAGCAATCATTACGTCAGGTGAAAACTGCGTTCGAGCAGATGGCAGGTCGTGCGTTGCTTGGTGGTGGTGTATCGTCGGCGCCAAATTTACCTTCAAAAGATTCGTCACTTTATGGATTACAAAGTCACGGCGTGGCGCTATTGCGATGCTATGACACGTTTCTTAAGTTAACGGGAGACGCCGATGATGTGATTGATGTCATACTTAACGACGCGGGTCTAGAGACACAGAGACGTATTATAAACGCTCCACATTGGCACGAGTTGCATTGCGTGTACATTTCAAAAGTCTCAGGTCATCGTAAGCGTTCAAGCATCGAGCGCGCTCTGCGCGTATTTCCAACATCACCTGTGTTACTACTGGAAATGTGCGCGTTGGAATATGAAGTACAGGGTAAGCAACGAATGCGTCGCTACTTGGATTTAGCACTCGAGAGTACGCCGTCGGCTTTGTTGGTGTTTTGTTCGCTTGGACTAGAAGTCTCAAAGCCGCTCGCATCCAACCCTCGTGCTATATCAGTTTTCGAGCGTGCATTGGATAGATCGGCTCCAACTTCACACACTCCGCTTTTATGGCTGATTTACATGCGAGCATACGTCATGTCTGGTCGCATGTCAAACGCAAAGACTGTATTTTTGCGCGCAGTCAACGCGGTGCCATGGAGCAAATCCGTGTGGCTTTATGGTCTATCGCACATTCGGCATGTTTTTACGGCTTATGAGCGCTCGGCTCTCATCGATGTCATGCGTGAAAAAGAAATCACTATTCGAACAGACATGTACGAGATCTTACTCGAATCCGCCGTCGATGCGTAAAGGGAGCGACTTTTTGCGCACTTCGACTGTTTTACATCCTATTGCTATAGATAGTTTTTCTAGCCGCTCTTCGCCGAAGAGCATGTGATTTTATGCCACAAATATTTGCAGCACCAAATCGCTAAAGGAATGGACCCGACCATGATCACCCAGAACGTGTACCAGCGCATGTTGAGTGGTTCGCTTGGTAATTTGAAGAGAGCAGCGGGATGTTGATTTGGCAGATAAATGTCACCATAGCCCCAAATCACGCATCCAATCGACCACGCCCAGAGCGCGAGAGCGTAATCCCATCCACTGTCATTCGGATCTAACGTCAACGCACGATGTTGTACCCACAGGTAGTACGATTGCTGCATAACGATGACGACGCTCATCACCCACCATGTGGATAAAAACGCCGACGCCAAAGCATCCGAAACGCTCGCGTCAAAGTACATGTACTCGGACAAATCGTGTACGGCCCACGACAAAATTGCCACCGCCTGAAAGTCATTACTCAGATTTCGCCTGTCAATCGCCCCATCTTTCTCTACCAGACGACATATCGTCATTTGCCCGAGCTCCAATGCAATCGCGAGTGAAAAACACACCATGCACGACCATCGCATGATCTCATTCACACCCGTAAACTCTTGATACATCCACATCGAGTTCCCACCAACGAGCCAGAAAAACACCGCCCACGCATGCACGAAATCATGCGAAGACTTTCTCGACAACCACACGCTAAACGTAAAGAATGTTGCCGTAAACGCCCACGGAACCACCACCCACTCGCTACTTTGACTCCAACACGTATCCGTCGCGATCCACGCCAACACCGAAAAGTGATCATACGCCATCATATCTGTCGTCATCGTCGCACTCGTTCCGCTCGCGAGCATCGTCGTCGGCAACAGCGCCTTCGTTTCGTCGCTCCCTTTCAGCGCACCACCCGTCGCCTTCGCACCCGTCGTCGTCGTCGTCGTCGTCGTCGTCGCGTGCTCCGACGTTGCCGCCGCCGCCGCGTTCCCTGTCGCCCGCGCACTCATCGCGCGTGCACCACCGCACACGCTACGTGCGTCTACCGCCTCGCTCGACGCTCGCGCACGCAGAGTCGCACACTGGCGCAATGGTGTTACCGCATGCGGTGTCGGGTGTTGGCGCCAACCATATGCGACGCATTCGACAGTGTGTGACGCGCCGTTCGCGCACGCGCGTCATGGATGATGCGGATAACGTGTTGCTGTTAACGCTTAGACAAGCGCTGAACGCACCGTCTGCGAAGTCAACGTCGAAAACGGTCGCGGTGCCGGCGTCTTTGGTTGAATTTGAAGAAGATGTGGATGCGCTGACGAGGGTGATTTATGCTGGATTATGTGCGATTGATTGCGAGAAATGGCAGAATTACGTCCCTGAGGTGCTTCCGAGTGATGTAGGGGAACGATTTCGTTGCGCCGCGGCGTATGCGGAGGCGTTGAAGGCGATAGGGTATACGGAAGAGATTGGATTTCAGGCGATTTTGTACCCGAGCGCGAGTGAGATGCGACGCGTGTTGAAGCGCGTGTTGGATGGAATTCCAAGGAGAGATGATGGATTGGCGAGCGCGAGTGGAGGTGCGGGAGCGAGCGCAGACGTTGGAGGTGAAGGCGCGGCGGCGAAGCGTACGATGCGTGCGATTGGGAAATCAATACGCGCGGGTAAGTCATGGGGCAAGGCGCGCGGTTTAGCGGGATTTGCGGGCGTCGTCGGTGCGGCAAACGCAAAGAAAAAGTTGGATGAGGCCTCGACTACGAAAGATTTCGTGAGCGCGCGTTTAGATGTGGCTGAAGAATACATTGGCTTTCTAAGTGCGGTGAAGCGTGGAGCATATACGTTGCCATCAGTGATGGAATACGTCGCGAGAAGTCGTGCAGAGACGTCGCGCGATGAGGACGTGCAGCGTTTGAAGTTTGGCAGTGTAGAACGTATCGAATTCATTGGACCCGATGGTGACCCTTTTGATTTACGTAAGCGAGGTGGCTTGAAAGGGTTGGTGGCCGAAATTTTCAGACTCGCGACGGAAGGTGGGTTTTACGCCGAGCCAAAGGCGCGCAGAGTGAAGCGCGAAATCGACGCCATAGCATCCATGGACGAAGCGCAAGTTGTCGAAAAAGCGTTGGAGATTGAAACAGCTGCAGTAGAAACACTTGAAGGCCGTCTGAAAGCGCGTGAAAAAGATATTGAAGATATTCAACGTCGTATTGACGAAGCCTTATCAGCCGTGGCTACCATGGATGACGAAATTGCAGCGTGCGCGTTGAAAGTTAAAGAGGCGCTCGAATCCACTGAAAACAAGCGCGCATTGACTGCAGAACTTGAGGCGACGTATTTATTACACAAGCAAGCGGTAGGAATGGTATTAGGCACGGACAGACCGGTTGAAGAGAGCGAAGCGGAGCTTAATAAAGTACTTGCAGCCGCGAAGGAGCGCATGGATACGCTCACAGCGGAGTGGGAAGCCGCGAAAGCTCCACTTATTGAAGCAATCGAAGCGCACGCCGTTGCAGCTAAGGAGAAGCGCGAAAACGCCAAGATTCAGCTCGAAGAGATCGAGAAATGGCGTTCCGAGGGCAAAGAAACGAGTGCGTTGTTGCGTGTAAAGGAGCACGAACAGCGTCAGCTCTTGGAAGAATACGAGGCAGCGCCAAAGAATGTCCATCGTCCGTCATTCGTGCGTCGCGTGAACGAGATTATTAAGAACATCAAGAAACAAGAAGTTGAGGTGCAAAAAATTGTCAATGATACTCGAGGCGTTCAATCCGATATCCAGACTGCGGAATCTGTGTTGCAACGTACGTATACGTTGGTTGAAGAAACTCTCTTCAGAGAAGCGCGCTCGGATGATCTATGTAAGGCAGCGTACAAACATCTTCACGGTATGCATGCTGGGTTTGCTGAATTAGTAAATAAAGTTGAAGCGACGGGCGTAGCACGACGAGCGCAGACGGATTTACAGCGCAAGCTTGGGGAAATCATGAAGCAACCGAACAACTCTGAACGCGTGGCGAGAGATTTGGCACTCATGACAGAGAAAATAAATACGTTAGAAACAGAAGTTTCGCGCTTGGGCGTTTAGTTGATAACACCTAGATTTGTAAAATGTACAATTACAGTAGCTACGCAATAACGCTATGCTCATAGAATCTGATACTGCGCGTAGAGAATGTTTCGAATGTCAAAATATTCGTTACTCAACGCGCCTTCGACAACAAGCTTTTCATCGCCATCTTTTCGAACTGTGACACGACCATTGGCGCAGACGAGAACGCCTTCGGCAAACTCTGCGGGAACACCTTCTTGCGATAGTACTTGGCGCAAATCTGACAAGCGCAAGTCGCCAAGGAAAACTGAGCCGGGCTGCGTGGATGACTTTTTGACAAGAGCGTCCCTCGTCACGGATGTAAGCGCCATGCCATCGCTGTTGTTTGAGTTCAATGCCGACAAAGGAAGTAGCATCGGCGCACCCCCTTCTTCCAATGCTTTACCAACAATACCATTAATCCAGCCGACCTTGTACCCCGCCATATCGCGCAATTTAGCCTTCTGTACCAATGCATCAGATAATCGGATTTTGTACGTTGCCGACGCCGACGTGCACTCAACCGTTTCTCCAGCACTTGGTGTGTCAATATCGATACCGGGCAAACTTGCCGCAAGCTGAGTCTTCAAAGCTTTAGTATCAGTGATAGAACCATGCACGAGAACAATACGTCGCGGTGAAGTTTGAGTAATGAGCGTCCGTACGCTCTTCCCGTCTGCTCTGCCTTCGAAATCAACGCTCAATATCGTCGCTCGAACATTGACTTCGCGGTTTTCAGATACCAGTTTGGTAGGAACCTCCTGAATTTCATCCTCAACTTCTTGTACTGGTTCAGCTTGGTCTTGTTCTATCATCGGTACTTCCTTGACTGGCTCAATTGAAACCGCGCCAATCACAGACTGCGACGCCTCATGAAACTTCTCCATACTAATTTCTTCGCCATAGTCAGTCATTGTCGGTTCCCAAACTTCATCCGCAAACATCGGTCCATAAGGCGTAGAAATTGGTGTAAAACCTTCCGTCAGACACGCTCGACGACGTAAGTCGGCGTCTTGGGTTTCGCCCACAGTCGTGACACCGAAAAGTACGTCCATCGGTTCAGCCTCTTGTTCGACTGGTTTGATGTCTGCTACTTCGTCTTCAACCTCCAACATCTGTTCGTCTTTGACGGATTCTGTTTTCGCACTAGTACTGGTCTTTCGTGATTTCTCAAACTCGGCGAGTTCGTCGCCTTCCAACGGAACTCTGTGAGCAAGTTCCATCTTGATCTTCTTCTTTGCCGACGCCTTGGTACTCATTTGGAGAACTTCTTCCGATAGCGAACCAGGCTCAGGTTGACCAGTTAAGATGACTAAGTTACTGGCGTTGTCCGCCCACTCTGCAAACAAATGTCTCGCGGGACCTGCTTCGAGGCTGCCGAAGGAAGCTAGTACAACTTTTGGACCAGCTGGAAGTGCTTTTAATTCTTCCATGGAGTGGCACAATGTCAGAAATTTCGTGTCAAACGGGTTTTCACGTTTACGCTCAAACGCAGTAGTGACGCCTTCACCCATCCACTCCAAGTGCGATTTTGCGAAGTCAATAGTGTTGTAAGCGACGTTCGTCAAGAGAATAATTTGATACGACCCGAGCTGGCGTTGAGCCCACTTTTCTTCCAACAGCAAAATCAACTCCAGAACTCTCCCAGCTGGATCGATCGGGATCAACACGTTACCGTTCTTGCGCACGCTAGACAAAATTGCTTCAGTTAATTGGGCGTCGCGGGTCGCTTTATTCGGCACTGCTCGACCGACATTACAGGCATCCGTGATGAGAAGCGCTGGCCTGTGAATCGCATCAAACGCCGTCCCGTTCAAGTGTCTTTCTTTGCGTACATTATAATCCACCGCGTACACCACGTCTTCGGCGTCTTTACCAATCTTCCAAACCGCACCACCTAGCGTATGGCCCGCGGCATACGCCGTCACCGTGATTCCTTCGCCCTTTCCACGCAGCATGGACAACTGCATAAACTTGACTGGCACGAAAGCCGCAAACGCTGTGTCCACGTCATCCAACGAAAACGTCTCTTGGAAATCGCATTGGTCTTGACGCGTCAAAAAGTGATCATACATGTACATTTGTCCCATCTTGTGCACCGGTAAGGTGGCGTAAACCTTACAATTCATTCCCAACTTTCCAAAGGCATAGGGCAACGCGCCCAAGTGCGCAGTGTCAGGATGGGAAATTAGAACGGCGTCGACTGTCGGCGCGATCGCCGCCAGCGGCGCTAATAAATCAACATCAAACTGATCGTTCCATCCGCAATCAAGTAAAATATTGCATCCATCAATCGAGACGTGGTAACACATCGGTTGCTCACCTGAAACGCGGAAGATTCAATTCGTCAGTTTCGCAAACACTGAACACCACCACGACGACGGCGAAAACGACGGCAATGCGCTTTGTTATACGTCACACGTACCTTTCACACCATACAACGGCGTGACGAGAACCTTATTTCCGCGCTCGACGGTCTTTGCCTTGACGGATTCTCCCTCAGCCACCGCATCGAGCGCAGTAGCATCCTCCGTCGACATCTTCCCTCAACGCGACTCAAACGCGATGCTGGCGCGAAGGTACCGGCGATCACGTTCGAACCACTCTCACGTTGCGGTTTGCACCTTCCGAGTGTCGTCTCACGCACTCGGAAGCCGCGCTATGACGACGCGACTCAGTACTTGGCTCCGAAGAGAGGCGCGATCACACGGGACGAACCACAATACTCGACGCACGTACGCGACGCACGCGTAGCACGAACGCTCGAAGGACACGTTCGCACACGCATATACGCACACGTCACGCATACGTCGCGCGTGATGTCCATGTTCGGGTCGTTAACGAGCGGGTCATGGTTCGGAAGCTCGAAAGAAGGTGGTGAAGGCGCGGATAAGTTGTACGTTAAATGACGCGACGCGGCATGAGAACGCGGCTAAACGAGTGCGACGGGCGTGATGCATCCTTGGTGTGCGTTTGCACCCGAGTGATGCGATGAAAATCCGTCGTGAGCGTGGAAACAGACGTGGATAGGTTGTGGCTGCAAGATGTGCTCGAGCGACTGACGCGCGCGTGCTTTTACCTTTATCATAGTGAAACGGATCCGAATAAGTTGTTTCACGAGTTCCCGCATCCGGAAAACTGGAAAGATAGAGTTGATGAGTTGGTGAAACGATTCGGTGGCGACGGCGGAGAAATTCCGAGCGCGATGTGCCCTTTGGGGGATCGCAAAGCAACAGCGCGGCGGTTTCTGGTCGCGCGTAAATATAGCTTGGATGATGCCGAAGCCGCGTTGAGAGAAGCAATGGAATGGCGTAAGACGGTCAAAATTGGCGACGCCGTCGGCGTGGATGCTATCTTGGCTGCCACACCGAGGTGGGATTTGTTGGCGGACAACCGAAAAATCATGATTGGAACTCCGTTTTTGTGCTACACCAAGCAAGGTTTCCCTGTTTACTTGTTGCGTTTAGGTAAAGGTGATTCCGCTTTAGCGACGTCGGCGAGCGAGGAGACGCACATTTATTCCACCATCATTCGTGGCGAACATTTGGTCAAGTCCATTATTCCAGAAGCTACTGCGCGTGCAAAGAAGCTTATCGAAGAGGGCAAAGAGCAAGAGGCGGCAAACGCAGATTACAATTCCTTAGTTGACAAGCAAGTGGTCATCATCGATATGGATGGTTTAGGTATGTCCGCGCTCAGAGCACTTTACGTGTTGAAAACCATCAATAGCGTTGCGTCGCACAACTACCCGGAACTTTCCAAGGCAATTTATGTCGTCAACGCGCCTTCAGTGTTCGATTATTTGTGGAGCGCCGTCAAGCCTCTTCTCGCCGTGCACACGCAGCACAAGATTAAAATTTTCAGCCAACCTGAAGAACAATATGCGGGTATCCAGAAGTTATTGAATGATGAAGACATCCCAGATTTCTTAGTACCAGAAGGTAAGCCCGCCGGAGCAAAGGACACGGTGACAACGGTTGATGGTTTCATGCCCAAAGCCGTCAAGGCGATGGACGACTGGCTTCGATCTCTCACAAAATCAGGCAAGGCTGAAGCATCGGATAGCGAAGCGGTGAGTACAACTATTGAAAAAATGGCTGCGATCGAAATCAATGAAGACTATGCTGCCGAAAAAGCGGAATAACTCGATGCTTGCTATACATTTCCTACATTGACTACAATAACTATCGTGCACTACGCAACTACAAAGAATCCATCGCCTCCATCACGGCTGTTTCAATCCCCACTAAACCATTGAGCGGCTGTGAGCAAAAGGTCATCCCGCATTCGCTCAAAACTTCATGCAAGCGTTCACTATCAAACAGGTACAAGTACGCCACGAGAGCTTCGAGCGCGCTAGCATCTCTATGCTCTTCACCTTTGTGCCCAGGTCTAGACTCGTGCCCAAAGTCACGCCCCCATTTTAAAACTGCTAATTCTTCATCCTTTAATACATTTCTTTCCAGCAGTCGGCTCAAGTGCGCGTGCATAGCTGAAGCGCTGCACCAACCCTTGGAGACGCCGTCTTGAGGTCGAATGGCCACCCCCGGCTTTTGCTTGGCATCATCATCCTTTAATCGCTTTAGGATCATATGCTGACGTGCATAAAGCTCCCACACGGCGTCACCGAGGTACGTATACGCTAGCGCCACTGATGGAGTGCGGTTCGCCAGGGATGCAGGAATGTGCTCGAGTGTCAAGCCGCCACGCTCCACTCTGTACTTTAACGACGTTTTGGGCGTCTGCGCGGACGTCGTCGGCTTTGATTTCTTCTTAGACCCGCATGTTATGATGAGCGCCCGGGCGTGGCCGAGCGACGCCCGCATCTTGGCGAGTTGTGAGGGTGGCGCGCCGAGCATCTGCGACGAAGTTTGTTTCCAAAGCTTATGTTTTTTACATGTTTGTGCTACTGTAGAGTGTTCTTAATAAGTTTTAATCAGCCTTTTTTGGTTCCTCCGCTTCTACTTCATCCTCCTCGAGACCCCAATCTTCTTCGGCTTCCGGTTCAGGGGCAACCTCCTCTTCGGCCTCCGGTTCAGGGGCAGCTTCTTCCTCTTGCGCCTCTTCAAACGCTTCCTCCTCGATGGCTTGTGCTTCTTCAGGCTCGGGTTCTTCCTCAACTTCAGCTTCTGGTTCAGGTTCTTCCTCAACTTCCGGTTCAGCTTCCGGCTCTTCGAACGTTTCGACCTCGTCCGCAATGTCGATGTCTTCTACTTCACTGGCGAGAGCATCCACTTCATCGGCGAGCGAAGCGCCGTATACTTTGGCGGGGACAAATTTTCCAATCTCATGACGCGCCTGCTTTTCCGCGGCGAGCGCGTCTTCGAAACCCTCAAACAGTTCGAGGTGCCCAGTAGGATCAGCGAGAGCTTCAGCTGCCTTCTTGTTAATCTTTTTCAAGTCAGTCTTCCAAAGGGCGATGAGTTCAGAAACGCGGCTCGGCGCGTACGTACGCGCCATAAACGCCGCTTCAGGAATACGGTTCGTTTCAATCAACAAATCGAGACATCCATCGATATCCTTGAGCATGAACATGCAAATAAAAGCAACATTATTTTTGCTCTTCGCTTTAGCGTCCACAGCGAGTTGCTTTAGGGTCTCAGGAGAACCTGCAGATGCGGCGAGTAGCAACTGTCCAGAGAGATCGCCCGACTTTTCCAAGCACTTATTCGTGAGTTCGAGGTCACCGATGGACATTGCGAGTTCGCCAAGTTGTTTCCACTTGGACTCATTCGCACCTTGAGTCTCCACGATTTCACGAGCGATGCCAAGTTCACCCAACTGAACGGCAAGTTCAAACTTGAAGTCGGGGTCAGTGGCAATGCGCAGCGCGTCCGACACCAAGCCTCGTGACTCCAAGAAGCGCGCGATGCTGTTGTGTCGATCGACGGGAATGCTTTCGAGGATTTCTTCGGCAGCTTCTAATTCGCCACGAAGGATCAATGTCTTGAACTCGACCACAGTCAAAAGCAAGGTGAATGAGACAATGCCAAAGTTCTTGTCCATCAAGTAGACGCGGTTTTGTGCAGCGAGGTAGCCCAAGATGTACATGGAGCGATCCAAGTGCGTAAGCGTTGTCACTTCACCCCCGACGCAATAATTCAATCGACGATCCGTATTGTTGTAAATGAAGCAGTCTCCAACCCAAATACCCGTCACAACGCTCTCATTAATTTCAGCAATTAACTCGAACGACTCCTCGACGCCTTCGCTCTCATCAACCTGGCCAGAAGCGAACGCCTCGGCGGTCGCTTCCAAATTGTATCGCAAGATGAAAAAGCTCGTGTCGCTGATGATCGTTACCATTTCACCCGATTCGCTCCAGATCACATTCTTCACAGACACATCTAAGCGACGAATGACGCGGCATTCGTCCCAGTCGTAGAAGCAAATAAAATCCGTCGAGCGAAGACCAAGCAGTGCACCACCGTACAAACCTTCCGCAGTAAAGTGCGGGCGGAACGAGTTCTTCTCCGTAAAGTTCTTGAACACCTTAATCTTGCTAGAACTCTCGCGTACGGCGTATTCGCTCGGATCAAGGCTCCATGCAAATTCGATCGCGCTCCCAAAGCTCTTGTTTCTCCACGCGAGAGCGGTGTAAATGATATACTCGCCATCGCCACAGACGGCGACAAAACGACCATTCGGGTTGTGCTCCAAGCTTTGCGGATAGAGTTCGGTGTTACCCAAATCCTTCGCCGGCAATGGAAGTCGTTCGCCGTCGGTGACTTCGAAATCCGCCGGCAACGCCTTGACGTTTGTGGTTTGTACTTCGTTGTGCTTGCACCAGATGATCTTCCCCGTGCTATCCATGCTCGCCACGGGCTCTTCGCGACCGATCTTGAACATCACAGTACCTTCATCGTAACCGATCGCTACAGAGTTCGAGCCCTTCAAGCATCCGATCGCCCAAACCCGCTCTAAACCATAATTCAACGTGTTCTCCAACCGGTACGTGTTTTGATGCCAGATTCGCAAAGTACCATCTTCGCTACCAGTGATGATGACTGGAAGCTCGGGGTGAAAGCTCACCGCAGAAACGTTGTGCGCGTGTCCCTCGAGCGTCTGCACGCACGTTTTCGTTTGATAATCCCAGATCTTGGCTAATTTATCATCAGCGCCAGAGATCAAGTACGGGCGATCGCCGCCGGTGAAGTAATCCACGCAGTTCACTCCCTTCTCGTGTCCTTCCAAGGTGTAGTTAGCCACTGGGCTGGTGATATTCCACACCTTCACCGTGCGATCGAGGGAAGCGGAGGCGAAAGTGTTTGTATCTTTCGGGTTGAACACCACGTGCATGACGTAGTGCGAGTGCCCCTCAAACACCATCCCGCACTCCCATTGCCGCTCCCAATCCCACAACTTGATCAACATATCATCCGAACACGTCACGATATACGGTTGCGTCGGGTGCACCGCGATCGATCGAATATAGTCGCTATGCGCCTCAAACCCGACCACGAGCTCGCTCGTGTTGTAGTTGTACACCCGAATAAACATATCGTCGCTCCCCGTCACGATCCATTGCTTACGCGCGATCCATTTCGACGTACGAACGGGCAATTCCGTCACCTCAAACGACTTCACCAACGAATTCGTCTCATAATCCCACACCGCAACGTTCCCAGTGTACAAATTCGTCAAGATCCACGGTTCCGTCGGGTGAATGTCCACGCCTTTCACCCGGTCGCTCCGTTGGACGAGTTTCCTCTTAATATCTAAACGCATCGTGGCGACGTGTGACGACGAAGACGACGATGAAGACAAAACACACCGACACTATGTTATGCCGCTCTTCGCGTCGTCGTCGACGTCGTCGACGGCGGCGGCGGCGGTCTGACGCGCGCGCGCGAACGCGAGCAACGATCACGCGGAACTCCACGCGCGCAGGTCACGCACACCACACGCACATTCGGCGTACATCGACCCTAACCACCGTACACTACGACACAAAGACCAATACTATACCTACACCAACGCATATCATTTGAATAGGGTTTCGTCCCCACCGATGGCGTCGTACGCGTCGTCGTCGTCGTCGTCGTCGTCGTCGTCGTCGTCGTCGTCGTCGTCGTCGCGTCAGACCGCCGCGCGCGCACACACGGACATCTTCGCGTCCGTCGTCCCTTTGTCGTCGTCGTCGTCAGACAGAGCGTCATGTCTTTCGCATTCGCCGCGCCGTGCGCGAGCGCCAAGGCGTCGTACGCGGCGTCATCATCATCGTCGCTGCGTCGCCCGTCGACGCGCGCCGCGCAGCGACGCACCGCGTCCGTGGTGCGCGTGAACGCGGCGAAGACCGCGGATGGGCCCGCGGTGGTGATCGCGGGCATCACTGGCGCGGTCGGGCAGGAATTCTTGCGCGTACTCAAGGAGCGCAATTTTCCTTACAAGTCGATGAAGATGCTGGCGTCGGCGCGAAGCGCGGGGAGTAAAGTGGAATTCGATGGTGAGACGTATGTGGTGGAGGAACTCACCGCGGATTCGTTCGATGGGCAAGATATTGCGTTGTTCTCCGCTGGTGGGTCGATTTCGAAGAAGTTTGGCCCGGTCGCGGTGGAGAAGGGGTGCTTTGTCGTGGACAACTCGAGCGCGTTTCGCATGACGGAGGGCGTGCCGCTCGTGGTTCCCGAGGTGAACCCGGAAGCGATGGCGCATATGAAGCTCGGAGGTAAGGCGGGGATCGTTGCGAACCCGAACTGCTCGACGATTATTGCGTTGATGGCGGTGACGCCGATTCACCGCGTGGCGACGGTCGAGCGCATGGTTGTGTCGACGTATCAAGCGGCGTCTGGCGCCGGCGCGCTTGCGATGAAGGAGTTGGAGCAACAAACGAGAGAGTTGGTGAACGATGGCGAGGTGAAGACCATGGAAATCTTCAAGTGGCAATACGCGTTTAACTTGTTCTCGCACAACGCACCGATGACGGAGAATGGTTACAACGAGGAGGAAATGAAAATGGTGAAGGAGACGCGCAAGATTTGGAACTTCAACGACGTGAACATCACCGCGACATGCATTCGCGTTCCGGTGATGCGTGCGCACGCTGAATCCATCAACTTGACGTTGAAGAACCCGCTCGACGAAAAGAAAGCGCGCGAGATCTTATCCAAGGCTGAAGGCGTGACGCTCATTGACGACCGCGCGAACAACCGCTTCCCCACCCCGCTCGACGCTACCGACAACGACGACGTCTACGTCGGTCGCATTCGTCAAGACATCTCCCAACCCAACAACAAGGGCATCGATCTCTTCGTGTGCGGTGATCAAATCAAGAAGGGTGCTGCGCTCAATGCCGTGCAATGCGCCGAACTCTTGCTCAAGTAACTTATAATACGCAGTCACTTTTTTAATACTCAAACGCAAAAAAGTTCTCCTCACACGCCGGCTTGCTAAGTACTTTTCATCCGCCCGCTCGCCCGCTCGCGCGCTAGCACAACACGCGATGATGACCTCGAGCGTCATCGCGCCACCGCTCTCAAAACTCACGGCAAATGATAAAATCCTCGTTGAAGCGCTCGCAGGTATGCGTCGTGCCCTCGCGTCATCGCTGCTTGAGTACTCACCTACGCACGTGTTTTCGACGACAATCCAGGCGCGCTCGGAGGTTTAGCGTCAACGCTTGCGCTATATCCTATAGACACAATCAAAACACGCATTCAGGCAGAAACGGCGGCGGAAGCGAGAGAAAACGGCGAGAGAGGTAACGGTTTGGGGTGGCTCGCGAGGCTCTCGAGCATGATAAAGACCGAGGGCATCGCAGCGTTGTATTCTGGCGCGAGCGCAAAGTCTGTGCATTCATTATCATCGAGCTTTTTGTACTTTTTAGCGTTTACGAGGCTAAAGACGACGTATGAAGAAAAGTTTGGGAAGAAGATTGGCGTGGGCGCGACGCTTGTGGCGGCGTCTTTGGCGGGGTGCTGCAACGTCCTTGTCACCGAGCCTTTAGATACATATTCGACAAGAAAGCAGCTTGAACGTAAGAGTGACGGGAATTCACCATTGCCGTTGACGCCATCGACACAGTCGAGTGAAGTCGAAGAGTTTGATGCCACTTTAAAGGCGTTGCGCGGGGAGTCAACGAAGACGTCGAAGATGACTGCTTCGCCGGGTTTGTATAACGGATTATACGCATCACTGGTGCTTACGATAAACCCGGCGATTCAATACACGGTATTCGAGCAACTACGACAACGATTGATGCGTGCGTTAAACATTCGAGCGCAGAGACGAGGGGCACTAAAACCTGTGGTTGAATTATCGACATTTGACGCGTTTATCCTCGGAGCAACGTCAAAGGCGGCGGCGACATTAGTGACTTATCCATTAGTGCGCGCAAAGGTTTTGCAGAAAGCGAGCACTAAATTGGAAGATAGGCAGTCATTATTAGGAACGTTAGAGCGCGTGTATCGCGAAGAAGGTGTGGGAGGAATGTATAAAGGACTCGATGCGCAGCTCGTAAAAACTGTTCTCGCCGGTGCGTTGGCGTTGACGATTAAAGAGAAGAGCTTCAAATCAGCGCTCCTCCTCGTGATGCTCATGAAACAATAGATGTTTATGATTATGATGAAGACGACTTAGATGTGCAAATTGTAACGCCACATATTTTCAGAGTAGTTCATCCCGAGTCTATGGACACGCATGTATCGACATCGACATCGAGATGCTTAACTGTTTGCTAAAAAGGCTTTCTTGGAAATTGCAAGCTCTATATCGCCGCGACTAAACAAGAACTTTCTACGTGCGATTTTGCCAGAAAAACGCGCACACGACGGCGATATCATCCATTTTACCGCCGATGATGTCCTTCTTGGAAAATCTACCGTCAGACACCTTACGCGCCTCTTGCGTAAAAGGCGAGTCGTACTCTGGATCACACGAGTAACCAAACGCTAACGTGGCAATCGCTTCGGCACATGCTTCAGCATCACCGTCATGCTTAGCGCACAACGCGGCGATTTCATCGTGAGGAACGTTGTCCCATAAACCATCCGAGCCAAGGACGAGCGCATCTCCATCCTTTAATTTTACCTCGACACGATCTGCTGCGGAAGGCTTATCACCTTCGGGGTACACCTTCTCCCATCCTAATTGATACGGCAGATTGAACTCATGTTGCTGCGACGCTGTGCGATAGATGCATTCCCCCGAGCGCGCAACCATCGCGCCAGCGTCACCCAAGTTTGCGATTTCCAACACTCCACCGTTTTGAAGGACGGCAATGCACGCGGTGCAAGATCCAATCACTTGCGTGCCAGCATGTGCATCCGTCATAATCTGCACCGGATCCCTCGTCCCTCGCATCGCTGACTCTGCGCTCTTCTCTGCAAACTTTTCGCTATACTCTGCCGGGTCAACGCCCTCCTCAGCCCAACCGCCGACGCCATCGAAAACACCAAAAGCACCCGATTGCTTGAGCACAAAACAAGAATCTTCACCCCCTTTCGCAGCCTTATCGGGATGCGGCACCAAAATCGCCCCCGCACTCATCACCTCCAGCGTAGAAATCCACTCATCCGTTTCCACCGTCGACCCTCTCGTCGTCGTCCTCGCGCCTCTGCTGTGATATCGCCCTCTCGTCGTCGTCGTCATCGTCGTCGTCGTCTTCCCACACGTCGATACCGCATTCACTCGTCGTCCACACAACGCACGCGCACCACTCGTCTTCATCGTCATCGACGCCACCGCTCGCGCGCGCATCAACATCGTTCCACCGAATCAATCAATCCCTTCTCGTCGCGCTCGCGCGAGCTCACGTCGCGCCACCGCCGCACCGCGCGCGTCGACACGCGTCCGTGCGGTCGCGGCGTCACCCACACCCCTTGGCTTCACCCGCGGGTCTCGCGACACCGCGACTGCGACGTGAACCGTCGATGAGTGCCGCATGAAACGCGCCGCGCCATTGCGCGACGCATCGCATGCGCGCCGTCGTATCGTCGCTCGCGCCGCGCTCGCACGCCATCGCGCGCGTCGTCTGTCGCAGCGCGCACGCGATGACGACGATGACGACGGCGCTGACGATGACGTCGACGCGCGGCGCGATTGGCGCGACGTCGACGGGCGCGGCGGCGTCGATTCGCGCGCGCGGCTGCGTGGGGCGCGGTCCGGCGGCGCCGCGGCGGTGGTTGGCGCGCGGTTCGCGGGCGGGCGATGGCGACGGTGGCGAGGGTGCGGGCGAGGGTGACGGCGAGGGTAGTGACGACGGGGGCGGGGTGGCGACGAAGCGGTCGTATCGTCCAGGGGCGCTGAACCGGTTGCCGAATGTGTCCCCGGGGGAGCAGCTCATCGCGAGCGCGGTGAAACGCGCGAGTCGCGTGACGCCGAATAGAGGATTGAAAGAAGCCGCGCGGGAGAGGAGTAAGGGGCAGAAACAATTAGATGCGCTTACGGCGGGGTTGTGTACGCCGTTGAAGGGGTATGTGAAGGGATTTCCATCGCCCGAGCGGTTGCATCCGTTTGAGCGAGCGTTGCTCGAGCTCACGTTGAGCGACAAAAAGTATCGAACGACAATTGAGCAGGTTGATACGCTGCGTAAAGGTCTTCTAGGAGTAGGTAAAGGATTTTCAGCGCAAGTGACGAAAACTACGGGGATAAAAGATGCGGAAGCGGTGCGTGAGCAAGGCTTTAAAGAGGTGGAGGCGTTTTATAGAAGGTCGTCGCGTCACGTGGACGACTTGAAGTCGATTGCGCAGCTGCTCAGACGACTTCCAGTAGCGGAATTGGAGACACCTACGGTTGCGCTCGTTGGTGCACCAAATGTAGGCAAGAGCTCACTCGTGCGCGTCTTGTCTAGTGGACAACCCGAGGTGTGCAATTACCCGTTTACGACAAAGGGTATCAAAATGGGGCACTTTTTCATAGACGACGAGCGCCACATTGTCACCGATACCCCAGGATTGCTTGCTCGCGATGATATTGATAGGAACAAAATCGAAATGCTGACGATCGCTACGTTGGAGCACTTACCAACGTGTGTTATATTCGTCACTGACTTGTCTGGGCTTTCGGGAACTTCCATCGATGACCAACTCCAGCTTCGCGAAGAAATTTATAAAAAGTTTGCTCATCGTCGACCGTGGATTGATGTATTTTCGAAATGCGCACTCGTTCCGGTTCTCGGAGGAACACACGCAACGGACATGGAGACATTGTGGGGTGAGGAGGAGATTGCCGAGGCGAATCGAGCGATTGCGGCAATCCCCAAAGCCATGTCCACGAGCGCGGACGAACAGTTGGGTATCGCCGAACTCAAAGACGCGCTTGCGACGCTACTCGGTGAGCATAAGCAATCATTACCTGCATCACGAGACGATTATACTCGTGAAAAAGACGATAGACCGGAATATATCCATATGTTGTAATTTTTTGAAAAATTTGCGTTTGTATTTTTTTAACAACTCCGACGAATTTTGTGTCGGCAATCAACTTCTAAATGCTTTGCCCGCTTGATGATTTACGCACTGACATGGGCTCTTCTTGTATTTGAGTCACGCTCCCTATGCGCTGGGCTGACATATTCCGCGAGCTAGATAACGAAGGACCACTGCTCAGGGAGTCTTCAAACTGTAAGAGCTCAATCAGTCCTTTGCCGTCGTTGAGGCTATTGGTAAGTGCTGCGAGGCACTGTGCGACTTCATCGGAATCGTTGACGTAATATCGCGCAGCAGATCGTTTGCGTCCCACAGTGCACGTGAATACGTCGTGGAAGCGAATCGGAATTTCGTGCTTGCCTTCTTCGTCTTCGTCCACGGTGTGAGAACTTCCAACGGCATGCTGCGGTGAGGTCCCTTGTGGTGACATGTACTCAGCACTACTCGGTGGAAGCGATTTGAGTTCTAAGAAGGAGAAAATGTCTTCGTCTCTGCCAAGGAAATGACCGCAGCACATGACGAAATCGACCTCTATGACTTCTTTGGAGATACCTCCAATCATCTGAACAATTCGTTCAACCGCGGTACCTTTACTCAGTCCCACCGGTCGCACTTCTACAGATTTGGCGCCTTGAATGACGTCGACGGCGGCGTTCGAGATAGGACCAGTCCACAAGTGCTGCAACAAATCACGAGCTTGCTGACGACCGAAATCAGGATCGGCATTCTTGTAACTCCACACTAGTGATGTCTCGCGCGCTTCGACGTGACTTCTCGGAGTGCGTTCGCAAAAGTAATCAAACACCACCTCCACACTTTCCAACCAATCCAAGTTTGTTGTCTCAATCATCGTCATCCATCTCGGTGAACCAGTGCCATTCTTACCTTGCAGCGGTGGTCTTATGAACACTCCATTCTCCGCCGCGATCCAAACTTTGGGAAGCATAGCAAAGATTTCAGAAAGCTTGTATCGTTCGGAACCGCTGAAAATACACACTGTAGTGTTCGGGTCATCACAGAGTCGCGTGAGACACTCGTGAGCAATTGGATGAAGGCGTTGTCGCTTTTTTTCGAGTTTTGAGCGCGTTTGCCGTTTAGGATCAATCGTTTCCGTAAGCGTGGCGTTGTATCCCAAGATGATGAGACGCTCCTTGGCGTTCGTAAACGAACTCACCATTGTGTTCGATTGAAGTTGCGGCGGAATACGCTTTTGACGCAACTCAGCTTCGACGTGAGTATCGTTGAGTTCGCTGATAAACGTGTCCGCCCAAGCTTGCGACGTGTGCATGCTGACGTGTGTAAAGCTGCTGCGCTGTCGCTCTCTCTTTTCCATTTCTGGCATTCTCAACGCGTCTTCAATAGCCGCTGCGCAGTCAGCAACATTCCAGGGGTTGACCAAAAGCGCACCGGCTCCGATGGATTGCGCGGCGCCGGCAAATTCCGACAAGACTAATACGCCAGCATTTGATTCGCTTTGACATGAAACGAATTCATAAGACACGAGGTTCATGCCGTCTCTCAAAGACGTGACAAGCAGAACATCAGTAATGGCATACAATGCGCACAATTCGGTGAAAGAAAGTGAGCAATCTAAGTGCTGGATCGGCACGCTACCAATAGTACCGAATCGACCGTTAATGCGACCGACAATTTCGTGCACCGTAGACGCCAATCGCTGATACTCTGGCACTTCGCTTCTAGTCGGGACGGCAATTTGGATGAGCACAACTTTACCTCTCCACTCGGGATTTTCGTTGAGGAACTTTTCAAATGCCAAAAGCTTTTGCGGAATACCTTTAATCATGTCCAAACGATCGACGCCCAGCATGACTTTGCGACCTCGGAATCGTTCTTTAAGTTCCTTGATGTGCGCCTTGACTGCATCGGTCTCCAATGCTGCCGTGAATCGTCCCGGATCGATGCCAATAGGAAACGCCGCCACGCGAGTAAACGTACCATTGTTCTCAACACCCTCTGGAGACGACTCTAAGCCAAGAATGCGACTCGTGGATGACACAAAGTGTCGAGCGTAATCGTACGTATGAAATCCGACGAGATCCGCCGCTAAAACTCCAGTTAACAAAGCTTCCCGCATGGGTAAAGTACGATAGATTTCTGAACTCGGAAATGGAGTATGAAGAAACCACCCAATTTTCATTGCCGAATCGCGTTCACGTAACAATTGCGGAACGAGCATCAAGTGATAATCGTGCGCCCACACAACGTCGCCGTCTCTGTAAACACTCATGATGGCTTCACAAAAGTTCAAGTTTGCCTCCTTGTAAGCCAACCACTGCGCATTCATATTCGTCGCTTCACTCAATTTTGCTTCAGAGTTGAGCGGCACGTAGTGAAACAACGACCAAAGCACGTTGTTACAGTACCCGTTGTAGTATAATTCGACTTGCGTCTTGGTGAGGTATACGGGAAGAAAGTTATTCTTTCGCAAAAGCGCCGTTAATTCGTTGCGATCAGGACCTTCTTCGATAAAAATTCCTGGCCATCCAACCCAAGTCATCTCGTAATTCTTCTTCACCCCTAGTAAGGCGCTCACTAATCCGCCCGCTGACGTCGTCAGCGTCCAACCCGACCCGTCCTCCGCCTTCTTCACGCTAATCGGCAATCTATTCGCCGCAATGATCAACGATTGCACCCGCACGCCTCCACTCGTACCCTCGGCATACTCAACGTACTCTTCACCGCTCGCATCCATCAATAACGTCGCGCTAGACCTCGTTTTCCGCATCGCCTCTCGTTCCTTCAACAACCGCTCCACGCGCGTCGATTCCACCTCCCCAGCGCCGTCCCCAGCGGGCGTCGCCGTCCCCAACCCTTCGAGCTGTCGCCGCAAATCATACATCGACCCATGATCGCCGTTATTCGAAAATCCCCCGGTGAGCGAACTCATCGATGCGCGCGCTAAGCGCGCGTCGCTTCCGAGGCGTCTCAGCGGACTCTGTGGGATCGAATCTGACGCGCGCGGTGAGCCGTGCCGGTCGTAATCCATCGAGCTCCGTCGAGGGGAGTCATCGAGGGCGTACGCGGGTGCGTGTTCGCCGTTCGACATCTCGTTGTCGTCGTCGTCGTCGCGTACGCCTGTCAATGCCGTCGCGACCGCTCGAGAGGTCTGCTTTCGAAGTTTCGAGAAATAACTTTCCTAGTCATGATTGGTCAACAGTCCCTCAGACGAAATTCCGATCCTCGTCAGCGGAGCAGCGAGAGGCGCTTTTGAAGACGTGTTTTCTTTTCTTTTCTTTTTCTTTTTTCTTTTCGCGTGTGATTAGATTATTTATGTGCTGCTGGTCGTGCTATGTCGCTGGTGTTGTTACATACGCGTGTTATGCAAAGGCGCGGGCGGCGTCGTCGACGAGGCGCTCGGCGCTGTCGCGACCTTCGACGGCGCCGATGCCGAGCATTTGGGAAATTTCTTCGATGCGCTCGGCTCGAGCGGCGAGCGGCGCAATGTCGATGCATGTACGGCCGTCAGCGTCGGGATTTGGAGCTTTACTGACGACGAGGTGGTTATCACCACACGCGGCGACTTGGGGGAGGTGCGTGACGCATAGGACTTGCTGGGTGCCGACGGAGGTGAGACGGCGCAGGGCGTGGCCGATGCGGGCGCCGACACGACCGCCGACGCCGGAATCAACCTCATCAAAGACGGAGATTCCGCCGACGGCGAGTGCAGCGCGCGTGGATGCGGCGTATTCTGACGCCACATCATCGCTCATGACTGGAGCCATCTTTAACGCGAGCATTAAGCGTGCTTTCTCTCCTCCAGATGCAATCGACGCCATGGGTCGGAGCGGTTCGTTTTGCCCGGCGGCGAGCAAAAACGTCGCGCGGTCCAAGCCAGTAGGACGCACGGCGTACACAAGTGCGCCGTCTTCCCCGAGTTCAGACGCGCGCGCAATTCTCAACACGTTTCCATTCGTGTCCTCGCTCGCACCGTCGCGCGCGGTCCAAGACAGCGTCACATCAAAGCGGCTACCCGCCATTTCTAAATCTGCCAACGCTGAAGTGACGGCGCCTCGAAGCGCGCCCGCGGCTTCACGGCGCGCAACGGCGAGTTGAAATGCGCAGTCTGCAGCGGCAAATCGTAAGCGAGTCAACTCCGCGACGTTTTCTTCGCGCTCTTCTTCACCAATCTCTGCCGCGTCCAAGCGTTCCTGCGCGGCTTGCGCAGCTTCCACCGCCGCATCCGCCGTTCGAACGCGAAGTGTTTTAAACATCCGATCGAGCTCACGTAAGCGCGCTTGTGCTTCTTCGCGCCGGCGCGGAGAGCTAGCAAGAATTTCAGCATATCGACCAACTGACTCTTCGGCTGTCTCGGCAAGCTGTTCGGCTTGATACAAGAGCTCGAGGGCGTCGTTTAATCCTTGAAGCGACGCCTCGTCGAGGCCCGGCTCGGGTTCAGTCGTGGTATCGTCTTCACTGTCTTTGCCTGACACCGTTGCATTTTCCGCACGACGCTCAGCAGATGCTAATAAGCCTTTCACCTCGTGAGCAGCTTCGCGGAGTAACCCTCGCGCACCTCGCTCACCTGCGATGGTGCCGACGACAGAGCCGCACATTTCCACCGCCACTCGGCTCGATTCTAGTCTTCGAAGTTCAGCCTTCAAAGCGGCGTCTTCACCAGGTGCTGGGTCAACGGCATAATACTCTTCAAGTAATTCTTGCAACTCCTCACGCTCACCTGGTAAGAGTTCGACGGCGTTCTTCACCTTGTTGAACTGCGATGCCAACTCGCTCGAGAGGCGCTCAAATTTCTGACGCAGCGCCTTCGTGCCTGCCCACTCGTCTAAAAGTGCGAGCTGCGCGCCTTCGTCCGCCAACGTGCTTGCAGCACCCTGGCCGTTGAAATCCATCAAAATTTCACCCAAAGCTTTGAGTGCTTTAAGCGGCACAACTCGCCCGTTGATGCGACACACGCTTCGAATGCGCTTTGCGTTTGCATTTGAGTCAACATATTGCAATTCGCGAGTTATCTTCAGCAAGTTCGCCTCTCCCTCAGGAGGCGCAAATGGTTTAACACTCCCTCCACTCTTCGTCGATAACGCCGTGATTTGGTCGTTGACTACGTCGTATATTACCGGCAGCGTAGACGTTGCCAAGCGAAACGTCGCCTCAAGCTTGGCCCCGCTCGCCCCTGATCGAATGCTCTCTTCTCGTGCGGGTGATCCACAAATCTGAGAAATCGCGTCGAGCAAAACGCTTTTCCCACTCCCACTCTTGCCGGTAATGACATTGAGCCCAGGATGAAACTCAACCGTCTGCTCGCGCACGAGCGCGAAGTCCGTAATCACCAACTTTTCTAAATACGTCCGCGCCTCTGCGTCAACACTCGCATCACTCGCCTTGCCACCCGCGCGCACTAATGATGAGTACATCATCGACCGCGACGACGAGCATCCAGCACCAAAACGGGCAGAACCGCGCGCACGCACGCGATCGCCACTCGAATTGTTCAAAACGCCACTCGCCATTCGCGCGCTCTTCATCGCGCTCGACGCCGTCGCACTCACACCCGCGCTCGACGCATGCGCAGCTTGTAATCTATACATTTCGCACGCGATCGTTCTCGCGCCTTGGCGGCTTCGGCGCATCGCAGTGACGCCGGTTGGTGCGGATGTCTGGGCTTTAGGACACTCGGTGCGAGCGCTGGTAACACCCAATTTTTGTACCAGCTGACATCTTCAGACGTCGACGCGCGCTCGAGTGGCGGACGCGATGAGTGCGCGATCACCGAGAGGGACACACAACATCGGACCGTTCGCGGCGATGTCGAAAGCCGAGCGCGCCGGATTGCTGAGCGCGCCGAGCGATGACTTGTGTGACAACATTGCGTACAGAGGCGGGGCGCTCGAACGCGTGATGTTCGCGGTGCCGTTCGCGATGTCGTTCACGTTGATTACGTTCGTGCTGTTTTGGGGTGCGAGAGTGTCGCCGGCGTTCACGGTGACGTTTATTTGTGGGTACATCTCGTACGGTTGGGTGAAAGGGATACACAGTGGGTTCAGCGCGTTGCTGATCGGTATACCTTTGCTTCGGGCGTACAAAGATGCGGATTGGTACAAGTTAGGAAACGACCCGACTGCTAAATCACCAATTCGAGATAGATTTTTAGGATCAGTCGGTCAAGTGTACAAGGCCAACGTTCCACCGGCGCTGACTGGGGATGCTGAGCACACGTGGAAGAGTGGTTTGGATGGTAAAGTCAAGCGCGGCTTGAAGGACAAGTTTAACGACATCGTGCACATCTGTGTCATTCCTACGTACAAAGAACCATTAGGGACTTTGAGAAAGACGATTGGAACGCTTGCGACGCAAACGTGCGCCAAAGAACGTTTAATTGTGGTGATGGCAACGGAGAGTCGAGACACGGAGGCGCCAGGGAAGGTTGACGAGTTGCTTGATGAGTTCGGACCGGCGCTCCTTGGATTATATTACACGTCCCACGTCTTAGGCCGCGGTGAAGCTGTTGGTAAGAGCTCTAACTGTGCGCATGCTGTGCGATGCGTGAAGCGAGAATTTGTGGAAAAGCGTGGGTTGGCACCGGAGCAAGTGATGTTGACGGTGTGCGACGCCGATACGTATTTTGACACTCAGTTTATGGACTGTTTGGCGTACACGCACGTGCAAAACCCAAAACCGTACAATACGACGTACCAGGCAGCGGAGACTTTTTTCCCGAACATCTGGGCTGTGCCAATCCTGATTCGTATCAAGGCGATTATTGACTCTGTGGGTTTCATTGGGCAACTCGCGTCGCCGTTTAGCCACCCATTCCCATTCGCCATTTATTCCCAAAGCTTGCGCACTTCTATGGAGTGCGGTGGATGGGACGTTGACATCATTCCCGAAGACTGGCATCACTATTTGAAGTGCTGGTTCAAAAAGGATGGCGATTTTGGTGTAGTTCCAGTGTTCATGGTCATGGGCAACGACGCCATCGAGGAGCGCACGTGGGGTGAAGCCATCAAGGCGCGTTACGTTCAAGCCAAACGTCACGCCTGGGGCGCTATCGATTTGTCGTACATCATTATGAACTATTTGGAGAGACACGATAAGATTTCGTTTGCAAGGATGATGAAGCTGTTTTTTCATGCTTCGGAGCACCACATATCATGGACTCTCTATTGGTTCACGTGCATGCTCGGTGGCTTGTGTTCGACGTGGGCGAACCCAATTTTGGAGACGTATCCATTCGGTATTGGTTTGCGTTCGCTCGCCGTCATCGTGTTCTTCCCTATGTCGTTTGCGTGCTGGGCGATTCTGATTGGTGACTTCTACATTCGTTTGTTCATCATTCATGACCGTCCGCATTTTGAGTGCAACGTCGCGCCACTGTGGTGGCAGCTCGTCAGCCAGGTACAATGGGCAATCATGCCCTTGGCGGATATGTTATTTGGTTCTCTTGCTGGCTTAGAAGCGCAGTTCCATATGGCGGTTAAACCCACCATGGAGTATGAGGTGTCGACAAAGCTTTCCAAAAAGGTTGTCGTCCCCACGGGTGATGTCGTCGACGAGTCTAGGTACCACTCAATTTCGCCTGATGCTGCGCAAGCCAAGTACACCAAGTTGTAACTCCGCATGAAACCCATTAGTCACGTAGGAATGTAAATTTATTGAAACCAGATGAGCCTCTACAGTAATAATCAATAATCAAGGCAAACACACAACACGCGACGGCACCTCACAACTCGTCGAGTGTCGACAAGTTCGTCATCCTTAGCTTTATCCGCGCATGAATCCATGGCTCGCCAGTACGATCGCCGTCATGACGCCCGATGGCTCATTCGTTTCATTCGCGTGGCGACCGTGTGTGGAATTCTCACATCTGTCTGGTACTTCACTCACGTCGTCCGTTTAGGCCACCCGCCTCGGCGCGCCTCCGCGTCATCTATTGTGTTCGACGACAGCACATTGGGAGGATTGGGAGGACACCGAGATGAATCATCACGCATGCGCCCTCGGTCGGCCCTCGTGGACGCCACGAGCACGCACATGATGAAGAGTCCAGCACCGTTTCAGTTGGACGTCGGGCAAGGCACTTGCGCGAAAAGCGTCGCGAGTGAGTTTGCTGGCGACGTCGTGAAGTGGGGCTCAAACCACATCACATCTACTGCTGCAGAATGTTGCGCAGCATGTGGTAACACGGAACAATGTAACGTATGGGTGTGGTGCAGCGAGCATGGTGGTTGCGGTAGTGAGAAGTTTGGCGCGTGCTGGTTGAAGCGGCAAGTCAACGCCGCGCTCGCGTACGAAATGCCGATTCTTCCACGCGTTCCATGGATATCTGGGGCTTTATACACCACGGAGGAAGCGATAGAAGCAAATAGTATATTTCAGGCTCGATTTAGCGAGCGCAAGGCGCGGCGTGAGGCCCGCGGAAACCATCTTGTGTACTTGGATGTTTCAATTGACAACGCCGCGGTGAAGCGCATCGAATTCATTCTTTATAGCAAGATATCGCCTTTAGCGGCGGAAAACTTTCGCCGAATGTGCGTTGGAGAACCCGAGGCAAAGTACACGTGGGTTGGTGCGACATTTTACCGTATTTTAGATAAATTCATTGACCAGAGCGGGGTGAACTCGGTGCAGTCGGCGGTTCATCCGGGCGCGAGTTTCGACGACGACAAAGGCGGTTTACAGCTAAAACATGATCGTGTGGGATTGCTCTCTCTCGCCAACTCTGGACCAAACACGAACACTGGTCACTTCTCCATCGTCATGGCGCCCGCTCCACACCTCGATGGCAAGTACGTTGTCTTCGGCGAAGTCGTCTCCGGCATCGAACACGCGTGGGACATCAACGCCCTCGCCGGCGCCTCTGGCTCGCCTCCACGCGGCGTCGCGACAATCACTGGCGCGGGTGTGTTAGAAACACTGTAATATTATCATCTCCCATCGCGCGCACGCATCGCTCGGTGTCACATGCGCCATCATTTCAACCGCGTGCGAGAGGCTGACGCCCATGAGTCGCGAACCAAGGCGCGCGCGCGGGGTCAAAATTCGCCCCAGGACCCAAGCCCTAGGGCTCGAGACGCGCGCTGCGCCGACGACTTCCGTCTCTTTGCGACGCGTGATCTTGCACGATGGTCCGTATCAGCGTATTAAATGACGTGTTAAAGGTACGCATACGCATCCGTTCATGCGCTGAGGCCATGTCGACGTCGCGTCGCGGGGGAATCGCGCGAGATGCGTAGGCGAGCCCTCGTTTTAGGGTCTGAGACTGACGATGCGATTGTTTCCTTTTGTAGTCGATGTACAACGCGGAGAAGCGTGGGAAGCGCCAGGTGCTCGTGCGCCCGGTTTCCAAGGTGGTGATCAAGTTCTTGCAAGTGATGCAAAAGCACGGTACGTAAAACTCGAGCGTTGAGGATGAATCAAGTGAATCTGCGCGCGCGAGAGATCAGGGCGCGCGCGAGAGAGACAAAACCTCAAGTAACGCCGACTGACGTTGATTTTACTGACAAAACACAGGCTACATCAACGAATTCGAGTTCATTGATGATCACAGAGCGGGTAAAATCGTCGTTGAGCTCAACGGTCGTATCAACAAGTGCGGGGTCATCAGGTGCGTACCTTTTAGGGTCTGAGTGCCGCGCGCGCGAGACGTAGTTCTTCTTCACCGCGACACGTATGAGCGTTAACTAACCAATCGTTGCTTTCGAATAACAGCCCTCGTTACGATTTGTCCCACCACGACCTCGAGAACTGGGTTGGTCGTCTTTTGCCCTCTCGTTTGTTTGGTGTCATCGTCCTCACGACGTCTTCGGGCATCATGGATCACGAGGAGGCGCGTCGTAAGAAGGTTGGTGGCAAGGTGTTGGGCTATTTCTACTAGGTTAGAGAAGTCCATGTACGATTCTATCAGCGTTGTCAGTGAATGATGCGTTGATAGAGGAGATATCGCGTCCGAATGGGACGTCGTGGTAGATTGCTTGAGACGTGTGTCTGGAGATTTCGGGCAAGTTTGCACTTAGAATTCGATAAGATGTGTGTTTAATAAAGAGACAACATCCCCTTTGATTACCGCGTCTAAAACTAACTTCGCATCAATTCTTATTGCCTTCATATTACTCGTTTTAAATGGTAAAAATCGCTTATCGTCGTCGAATAATGGATGTCTTCCGCGTGGAAAGGCACCGCAAAAATGGTTGTTGCGTGACGCTTAGTTGCCTTCTTGGAGCCACTTCGCGGCATCGATGGCGTAGTAAGTGAGCGTCAAGTCAGCACCCGCACGCTTGATACCAATCAAAGATTCCAACACCGCATCTCTCTCGTTGAGGTAACCCGCCGCGACGGCCGCCTTCAACATGGAGTACTCGCCGGACACTTGGTACGCCGAGATGGGAAGCGTGGTGCTGTCTCTAAGAGCGCGGATGATGTCTAAGTATGCTCCCGCGGGCTTGACCATCATAATATCGGCACCCTCCGCTTCATCGAGCGCGGCTTCGCGCAAGCATTCACGGTAGTTGGCCGGGTCCATTTGGTACTCAGCCTTGTCCTTCGGGATTTTCCAATCCTCGCTCCCCGGACGCGGCGCCGAGGCCAAGGCGTCACGGAACGGTCCGTAAAACGCACTGTTGTACTTGGCGGTGTAGGACATAATAGACACGTTGGTGAAACCTTCGTCATCGAGCGCTTGACGCAATGCACCAACGCGGCCATCCATCATATCGGACGGGGAGATGACGTCGGCGCCGGCGCGCGCTTGGGACACGGCTTGCTTGCACAAGTAGTACACAGTCTCGTCGTTCATGACGACACCGTCGGAGCGCACCATACCATCGTGACCCATGGTGTTGTACGGATCAAGCGCAACATCCGTGTACACTTCAAGATCCGGGAACGTATCCTTCAACAACGAAATCGAGCGTTGCGCCAAGCCATTCGGGTTGAACGCCTCCTTCCCGCACGGCGTCTTCAAGTTATCTGGCGTCTTCGGGAACACCACAATCTGGTTCACACCAGCCGCGCGCGCCTCACGAACCTTCTTAAGCATCCCATTCTTAAAGCTCAATCGCTCTTGACCAGGCATCGACCCAATCGGAATGTTATCGTCCCCTTCGTGCACGAAGATCGGGTAGATGAAGTTATCCGGCGTCAAAATCGTTTCGCGAAACGCCTTACGCACCGTCGGAGATCGGCGGTTACGTCTCGGTCGGCTCGCTAAATCCTGCGGCGGCACCGTCGGGCACCCTATACATCGCACGAACGCATCCCGTCAGTCGCGCGTCGACACACCACACGCTCTCGCGCGCGCGCCCACTGGATAGCGTGCATGGATTAGACGATGATGTCAACTCGCGCGCGTCGTCGCACCTTCGGGGTTTCTCGGCGGTACGCGCGTCGTCGGCGGCGCGAGCGACGGATCAATCGCCGCACGCGTCGTCGTCGTCGTCGCGCGGTGCTGCCGCGGCTTCACCGCGATTCGCGTCGCACACATCATCATCGTCGTCGTCGTCGTCGTCGTCGTCGGTCGCGAGACGCGGTCTGGCGGTTGCGCCGTCGTGCCAAGTGACGTGCGAATCCATGTGGTCGTCGTCCCTGGTCACGATTGGTCGATCGACCCCCACACAAAGGTGTCGTGGTCCGGCGATGTGGACACCGTGATGGGGTTTGCTTTGTGTGTCGTCGTCGTCGTCGGCGTCGCGCGCCGTGGTTTTTTCTTTGTCGCGCGCGCGCAGTGTGCAACACGCGTGGTGCGAGCGCGCGCAGGCAGCAAGGCCGAGGCGCGAGAGACGTGAGAGACGTGAGAGACGATATGGGGAAGCGTAAATCATCGAAACCGCCGCCGAAAAAGGTTGCGCCAAAGGTGGATACGCAGTTTACGTGTCCGTTTTGTAATCACGACAAGAGCGTGGTGGCGCGACTCGATCACGTCGCCGAGAAGGGGTTGGTGGAGTGTAACGTGTGCGCGCAGAAGTATACGTGTAACATTACGCATTTGAGTGAACCAATTGATGTGTATAGTGATTGGATCGATGCGTGTGAGAGGATTAACGCCAAGGAGGATGACGAGGATGAGGATGAGTAGCGTTTTTGTATTAGTACAAACACAGACTTTAGATTACATGATGCGCGAGAATTCGCGCGCTAGTGCCGCAGAGCGGTGTCTTCTTCAACGCATTGATTGCCGCCGCGGTACAGTTGGATTGGAATCGCGCGCACGGCGACGGGTTCTTTGTTCCCGGGTGTGAGCGGCTCAAAGATGCACAGCACGCGAAGCATAAAGGCGACGCTAAAAGAGCTCGCTTGGACGCTAGGACAGGTAAATAGACGCGGGATCACGACGTGGATTGGAATTTCACTCCCTCGCGCGCAATCTCCATCGACGACTTGGGTGAATTGCACCGGACTTGTCTCCGTCATCACCTGTCCCTCCGTCGTGCTGCAGCCTTCGATTCGACAGAGTTCGATTTCAATAGCCTTGAGCGGCGCCGCCGAGCGCTCCACTGTAATCGTCCCCGTGATTGCTTCCTCTAAAAACCAACTCGTGCGATCTAACACCCCACGAATAAGAAATCCCTCGGTGGCGAGCGCACCGGGTGCGGGACCTAAGTCCTGCTGTTCCTCGGTGATTTCAAACGCCACGGCGCTCGAGCACGCGCACGCTTCGCAGTCGTCCTCGTCTGGCTTGGTCTCGACCAGGAATTCACACATTCCCGTCGATAGTGACCCGCCACGTAATATCGGCCGAATAATTTCCGCATCAATCGCGTACACTATTTGCGTATTCTGCCCATGAAACGTCTCGTACATCTCTTGCCCGCGCGTCCCGCGCAACGCGAATGAAAACGTAAACGTGTGCATCCCAATTCCCAACCGACCAGGCGGTGCGAGCACTAAATTCACATCCAATATCGTCACTGGATCCACGGATATAAATAACGACTCGATGATCGTCACCGACTTATCGCTCACGCGCAACTGCGCCGTACCGATCGCGTTGAGCACCACTCCAGTGTGTTCGAACGGCGCGTCTTCGCGCTCGACGCACACCACGACCTCGCCGCGAATCGTATCCCCATCCGCGTACTTGCTGTCGTGAGACTCTAGGTATACGTCTATGCGCGACATGGCGCGCGCGCGGTCGTTCGCGCGCGCGTGGGTGTATGGCGCCGCCGAGGAGGAATAATCCGTCAACTGTGGCGGCACAATCGCGCGCACGTTCGCACGACTTTGCGTATCGCTCTCGGCGCGTAGATCGATCGAGGACGACGAAACGCAAACAACACCGCGCGCGCGCATCGAATTGCGCGGCGGCGGGTGGGGAGATCGACGGCGGTGAGAGGTTTTCTTCGTCGTTTCGGAATATCCGAGAATAATCTCTCGCGACGACGGCTGGTGTGGGGTTTATTGGCGCGCGACGTCACACGTGGGCGCTCGTCGTCGTATTCGTGGCGATATTCTTGGGTGGATACGCGTCACAATCGTGGGTGTCGACGCTGAACGCGATGAAGCGCATGTTTGAGCATCAGACGTACAACGAGCGCGAGGAGACGCCGTTGGAGAAAGCTGTCGGCGAGAAGTGGGCGGAAGGGGAGATTCTATTGAAGCATTTACCGCGCAAAGATGGCCAATCTGATGCATTTTTTCCGATGCTCGATGACGCCATTTTCGTCGGGCATTTGGTGACGGATTTAGATTCCATAGCGGGCGCCATAGGGGCGGCGCACTTGTATGGGGGCGCGCCGGCGCGCGCCTCGGAGATCAACACCGAGACAGAGTTCGCTCTAAACTTGTGGGGCGTGGATCTCCCTCCTCCTGTGGAAGAATTATTAGCAGCCACACCCGATAGAAACGTGTGCTTGGTGGATTTTCAGCAGCAATCGCAGTTGAACAAGGCGATTCCAATGGGCAATATCGTTGGCGTCATCGACCACCACGCGTTACAGTCGAATACAATCGTCACTGAAAAACCCATTTTCGTAGATATTCGGCCGTGGGGGTGCATGAGTAGTATCATTGCGCACTCCTTCGCGGTTCAAGAGAGATATTTGCCCAAGAATATCGCTGGAATGTTGCTGAGTGCGATTTTAAGTGACACTTTGAACTTGAAGTCGCCGACAACGACGGCTTGGGATGAACGCGTCGCGGCCATGTTAGTACAGTATCTTGGCGTTGATGATATTAACGAACTCGCCGCGACGCAGTTCCGTGCAAAAAGTCGAGCGCTGTCACTCATGACACCCTATTCTTTGGTAAACGGTGACATGAAGCAGTTTAAGTTTACTGGCGCGGATGATTCGTACACTGTGGCGTATTCAGTGATTGAGACCACAGATGCAGAAGCTTCGCTCGCTCGTGTATTAGACATCTTGCCGGAGATGCGGGCCGTGAAGGCAGAAGACCCATCCGTGCACGCCATGCTGCTTGCTGTCGTGGATATTGTGAACTTAACGTCGACATTAGTAATTTGTGGGCGCGTCGAAGCATCGTTAGCTGTGGCTGCGTACGGTGGCTCAATCGAAGCGGATGGTCACTTGCTTCGACTTCCAGGCTTAGTCAGTCGCAAGAAAGACTTTATTCCACCTCTAACGAAGGCAGTAAAAGATGGTTGGCAACCTCCACGTTTGAGCACTGATGGTACGTTGAATAAATCAACGTCGATGACTGACATCCCACATTCTGAAGTCATCGTTACTCCTGAAGGAAAATTAGTTCGCGCTGACGATTGATGTCAATTCTTTTAATATGCACTACAAATGTAACTACTGTTTTTCACACTTCAGTTACTTCAAAACGCGTTGAGTCCCTCGTCGTCCTCGTCGCCGGATTTTATTATCCTCTTCAGCCTTCTTCTCCGCCTCCTCAGCGACGCTCGAGCCTTCGGCTTTCAAAATCTCACGTTCCAGCGAACAATTGCTGAATACGCGCGATAGTAACTTTCTAAGCTCTGAAATGTCTCGATTTCCATGCCGACTTACGAGCATTTCTAATATTTGAGCATTGTCTACTCGACCGAGCATGACTCGCAATGCGTCTTCCAAATGTTCATGTAAGACGACTCGTACTCGAGCGTAAGCTCCTCCACTCAACTCATCGAGCGATCGTATAATACTATCCAAACATGACCACCACATTTCATCACCGCGTTCCACTTGGCCTGCGACGCGACGACACAAACTGACTGCCACATTCAGCGCATCATTTGCTTCAATTGTGAAGCCCTTCATGAGACTGTCTGTTGACGCCGTTTTCGCCCATTGTGCACCTCTTGGCGCGAAAAGTTGTGCCATGGCCCGTATCGTGGTAGAATAATTTTGCAAATATATCGAAAGTGATTCTTCGAATCGCCCAGAGTGCTCCAATAGATGCGCCACGGCGTCATTCACGTGAAATTCTTGACAGTACGACAGACATTTTTCACTATCCAATTCATGCGCCGCGTTCGATCGTAAAAATCTGAGAACTCCTTGGGGTTCAAACTGACACATGAGACGAAAGTGCAGCTCATTCATCTCAGAAGTCACGAGATGATTTGTAGCGGAAACCAGATCGGTGAGTGTCATATCGTACGGACTATACTCAGACTCACTTGATTCATGCGCCGCCTCTAGAACTTGCCGCAAGTATTGAAACTGAAGCATAGGTTCAGGTGATAGCGCGCGTAAGACTTCGGCTTGTGCTTCTGGAAAATGAGCCACGGCAATTCGAGCGCACACCTCTGCAGAAATATGTAAAATTGCAGGCATATCTTCCAACAATTTCTTGCGAAAAGATTCAACATCTTTAGGATCCAGCGGTTGAGCACGCCCCACAGCTGGTCCAGCATTACTTTGCTGCGCCCTTAACATTCCTGGCTCTGCTTTCCCGAGCAAGACATCCACATAGTGCGTGGCCGCAGTATGATAATGTCTATCTGCTGCAAACGCTCTAATAGCGCTTACGTGATCGCCATGTGCCATTTGTATGACGGCTTCTGCTTGCATGAAATGTGCCTCTGATGCGAGCTTGAGTACGTTGAGTGCATTTTGTGGCATTGTACCCTCGTCAATTCTTCGACCCAAAATCGACACCATTGCTTCTTCCCGGTCGACTTTGTCATTCACCGTACTCGCACATACCAGGGCCTCAAGTAAGTCCTCCTCAACACTTTGCGCGACGGCGGCTCTTCCGGCGCCGACAATACTCGCCGTAAATATGAGAAGGGATGATCGACTTGTTGGCAAGTCTGCCTCACCACATGCTTTTGCTGCAAAAACAGCGGCTTCAGCAATTATTTGAGAACCCATGCGTTCGGATGACGCGTCTTTGAGATTTAAGATTTCACTCTCTGAGGCATCCCAATCTTTAATCGCCTCCATGAGTACGGTGCTCGATGCCTTTGGCTCAGCGAGAAGCAAATACAACAGGCGAGCTGGTGGTAAATCAAGGATTTTCGAATTGGATGCACGTTGCATTGCTGCATGCCATGCGATGCACACTCGCCTGTCCATGTCGTGAGTGGTACTCACTAAAGAGTCTAAAGCAACGGGAGCAAAAAGAAATTTCATTATTTCCATGTGCACGCGCGCCGCAAGATCTTTTGAAAGTTCACCTTCACCTGTAGGAAACGGCTTTCCGCGCATACTTTCTAACATAAACAGCAAGAGCTGCCGAACTCGCGTCTTGTCACCGAAAACTGGAGTCAACGACGCGTTGAACATGGTCTCCATCGGCGTTGTAAAGTCATTCAATACTCTCGTAAATACGTGAGCAAAGGCGCTGTACATACCATGTTGCTTGCACAATCGAGCAACCTGATTTAGGTCTAGCGACTCCACATCCATGTGCAGAACACACTTTTCAATCACGTCCGCGTCGCCAAGTGCAGCGTAATGATCCACCAAAGCTTGCATTACTTCTACCGGCAACGCGCGGAGCTTGTCAGACATCACGTGTGGTACTATGCGTTCCAAAAAGGCTGATTCACATTTTGAATGCAAGAACACTCCAAAAATAGTGGGTGAATATAGTAGTTCCAATGCGCCAAACGCCAGAAATAATCCAAGAACAACCCGAGTGATCGCATCTTGATGCGCAGGATTGTCTATGTGTGGTGCGCGTGCACTGAGTGATTCAACCAAAAATTTGGGCACGAGCTCCATGAGTATCTCCAGTGTTTTCTTCTTCGTCAACTCGCTGTCATTGAACTTCTTCGGTAAGATGGGCCAGACCGCTACTTTTTGATCGCGCGCTTGCAAAAGAGTTTCAAAAGCGCCGACCCAATCGTTGGCGTTCTTTTTCGCATGCACGCGTTCGCGCCAGCCCAAAAGTTTTCCAAGCCTCAATCTCGACGGTGAAAGAATAGCCACATACACACCATGCATGGTGACAGTGCTATTCCAGCACTGTAATCGCTCAGAGCCAACTTCCTGGCCGTGACTCGTGCGCGTAATCTCTCGTGAGCTTGGAGGTTCATTCAGCGACATTTGCTCAATTTTGACTCCTTCGGGTGTGCACACATGCAACTTTTGACGATCGCTCAAAACGCATATGACGCCTTGCGTGAGCCATGCTACTGCAACTGCACCCACCGAAATATTTGAGTCGAATGACCACGACTTGAGCACCTGCGAAGCATTAACACTTCGTTTGTCATGCTCAGAATTCATCTTTTGTAAAGCTCGCGTTGCTTCAACTTTTACGGCGAGAACGTACACGCTCGATCCCCAAACGACGACAAGATTGCAGTTCTCGACATCTTCTTCTACAACTATATCATCCACATTTCGCGGACTCCAACACATCACGGGCAACACTTTCATATCCGTGTTCGGCGGGCGCACAATCTTGGCAATGACTTCAGCACGCGGATGGAGGCGCATGATAAGCACAGCATTCATCGTGCACAATGCCACAATGCCAGCCCCGTCGGCAACATGTTTCGCTGCATCAAATGTAGACGGTGTTTCACCCCAAGTTGGACTGACGATTCCATTTTCATGCGCATTTATTTCTGATGCACTTATGTAGTGCGCTCTAGGCATCGCTTGGGCAGCAATGACAAACGTTCGTTCGCCCAACGATGTCGATTTGACGCGAATCACACCCATTCCAAGCGGCGAAAACGTGTGATGAATCACCAAACCACCTTCTTCGGACGATATTGCATCTACTGCGCCATTCGTATTTAAGACTGGAAGCATCGAAAGCGCCACGACTGGCGTTCGATGTGCGCCGACGATTGTCTTCAAAATTGTTGGATTGCGCTTGATGTCCCACAGTGCTAAACCTCCATCGTCGTATCCAGCCAAAAGCCATTCACCGCGCTCGCTAAAACACAAACTCGTCACACTCGGCGTCACTGATAAACCTGCAAAGTTATTAGCCGTTCTCAAGCATGAAACCTCCGTATCTTCATCTTTTGACTCGCGTTGCAGAAAAATAAAGCCACCATCCGTGCCCACCGCCACGCGCCGTCCAGCCCCGACAGCGCAGCACATCGGCCGTCCTGCGTCAACGGTATCCATGATCGCATCTGTCATACCCTTGGCATTTGCCACGTGCACAGCGCCAACGCGTGCGTAACTATTTGCCGCGTTGCTGCGAGTGTTTATTTGCTCCATGAACGCTCGCAACGCCTCTTGCGCCTCCTCTGAGCCGTAGTCCCACCCCCCAACTTTCGATGTTTCCCCAGCGCAGTTCGACCTATCGCCCATGAGCGCTTTCTCTCGCGCAGCGGCGATCGCCAAACCATCCTCATCTAAATCCTCTGCGTCGCGCGTATCCGCGCATTCGGCGTCGCGCTCGAGCTCAGCCTCCTTTGCGCCATCCACTATTTCCAAGCGTGCGGACACTTTCCGAACCAACGCGCGCACCTCATCGTCCGGCGCTTCGGACATCGAGCACGATAGCGACAAACCCTCTGCGAGACGCCGTTCGCGTGTCATCTCGCGTTCGGTGGTGTCGACATGGCCCGCGCCGTTCGCGGACTCCTCGAGCTCATCCTCGCTGGACGACACCATCACGTCGTCCACGCGTACGTTGTCATCCTAAATGCGCGCCAACACGCAGACACCGCGTGAGACACGACGTCAGTCGTTATGTTTACGCGTCGAAGCGCGTCACGGCGCGCGCGTATCGCGTGTCTGACGGTGAGCACGGCGACGCTACTCGAACCGTTACGTCAACAGTCGCGCACCAAACGAGCGCGCGCGCGTCTCGTTTGAAGCCTCCACGAACGTGATACGCGTACACGTACCTCGCTATCGTCGTCTGGACTCATCTCGTCCATGACGATGCCGTCGATGCGTCGCGCACTGTGGGTGAACTGCGTCGCGCTCAGAAACCAATAAAAGCTAAAGCTACCTAGTAGTGACTCACAACGTCTATCGATCTATGTCTACACTAGTATTTTACGCGAGTAGTTTAATACGCGTCGGGGTCGTCAGCTGTATCCTTTTCGGCGCCGACGACAAAGACGCGCTTGCCGACGTGTTTATACGACACCACGACGCCATCCAGCGCGCACTTCCATTCAATATCATCGCCCGCGGCGTGATCTTCGTCACCGCTTCCAGCCACTGACGCGGCTGCCGGTGCTGATGTTGATGTTGGTTTCAAACGCTGATGATACGAACGTAAATCCCGGCCGAGTGCTTGCAACGTGAATGCCACAAATTCATCTGCGTCGCGATACAATGAACGCTTCTTCATCGCCTCCCACGCCCTGCGCACTGCGAGTTCGCCAGCATCCGTCATGACGACTTCATCCACGTGTAATGGCCCATCCCCACCATCATCAACGGGCCCGCTCACCCACAAAGGCGCGCGCGCTTCGGCATTACAATCTGAATACGGTACGTACGGCTTGACGTCCAAAATCGGCGACCCGTTCACCACATCCGCCCCGGCGACATCCAACCACCGCTCACCCACGCTCACGATCTCTACTAAACTCAACCCAATCGGACACGGCCTGTGCGGCGTCCGTGTGGCTAAACACCCTCGTTTCTCACCGTTCAATCTCGGTACGCGAATTTTCCCGCGCGTCGTCGTTCGCGGCCCATCGGCGGCGCCCGTCTTCCCTGTCTTCCCAATCTCCCGCGTCACGCTCGCGTGGAAATCCGTGTTTTCATGAAATAAAAACATCAGCCAACAGTGCGAAAACTCCTCCAAGCCCTCGAGCGCGCTCGCGGGTACGTGTGCGTGCAGAGCTACGCGTCCTCGCGCGAGCGGCACCAAACTCGGTTGTCTGGGCGCGCCCAAACGTCGGCGAAACGCCGACTGAAACGTGCCCAGCGCGCGCAACGCGTAGCGCACATCCGCCGCAGACGTCGCCCTCGACGTCGTCGTTGCCTCACCGTCGGCACTGACGCGCGCGAGCTCGAGGCGCAGCGCGCGAACGTCACGCTCGGCGCGCGTGCGTCCAGCTCGTTCAGCTTCGCGTTCGCGCTTCATGCGCGCCACGTCGTCATCCGGGCGCGCGCGCGCGCGCAGGCGCTGCGCGATGAACCCACACGCCGCACCGAGCGTGAGAAGCGCGGCGTCGCGCGCGACGTCGAGCATCGCGCGCGGGCGAGTGGCGGCATTGTGCGCTGCGCCATGACGACGGTCCGCACGCTCCTTCGCGCGAGCGCGTTCGCTCGCGCGCTCGCGCCGCCGTCGACGTCGACGATGACGATGACGTCGTCGTCGTCGTCGTCGTCTGCGTTCGCGTCGTTTGCGAGAGGCGCGCACGCGGTGCGCACCGCGGCGCCGTGCGGTGGATCACTCGCGTCAACCTTGCCATCGACATCGAC
>Ga0181562_10000108_pt1 | contig 58117 bp, 30 predicted proteins | sample 011ome_26_FD_139344 | JGI IMG/M metagenome (GOLD analysis project Ga0181562, IMG submission 139344) | Coastal salt marsh microbial communities from the Groves Creek Marsh, Skidaway Island, Georgia - 011511BT metaG (megahit assembly) | ecosystem: Environmental > Aquatic > Marine > Intertidal...
TCGCGTCTAGATTGCGTCAAGCTCTCCTTCTCTTGCAGCAAAGATGCGCGTTCGCCTACGATATCAATCTTCAATTTCGCAATTTCTGCCTTCATTCGCTCGATTTGATCTTTCTTCGCTTCAAGCGAACGAAGCTCCTCAGACACCTTGGCGGCGGCCTTGCTGGCGCGCTTCTCAACCTCCTCCGCCTCGCGCTTCCTCTTCTTCTCAGCGCTCATCTCATGCGCAGCGATTTGTGCCTCAACAATCTTACGCTGCTTCTCTTCCGCCTTTTGCATATTCACCTGGCATTTTTCCTTACACCGCGTACAAGGTTCTAATCCTTTCAAATACGCGTCCCTCGCGTTCGCCGGTTGCGACTTCAACGTCGTCAACGTCTTCATCAACCGAGCGCACTCCGTCGGTGGTCCTTTAATCAACATCTTCACCCCATCTCTACTCTCAATCGTCAATTTTCCCTCCTTGACAAACTTGCCAAATATCGCCTTAACCTCTCGCACCGTCACTTCGTGCGACGTCTTCCCTCCGTCGCCGAATTTAAACTTAAACTCCCCCGACGTCGCGCCCGGGGACATCTTATGATTCCCAAATCCACCACCTTGCGACGACGCATCGCCGCACAGTGCCGCGTGTTTCAGCGTAAACGAACTCACGATCGATGCGCGTTCGATCTTGGCGTCCACGTCAAAGCACCACGGCGTCATCGTGTCGCGAACGTCGAGTGCGCGTGCGAATTTTAAAAAATTTCAAAACAACCACCCGAGGCTGACGATGCGGTGGACGTGCGCGCGTGTGCGACACGCGTGTGCGTTGACGTGAATGCGTCGGTGGATGCGACGCGCGTGCGGTCGTGCCGTGGTGTGGGCGGCGGCGGCGGCGGCGAGTGACGGCAGACGCGCGCAATGGTTGGGCGTTTGAAACTGGAAGTGAATTTTTCCACATGTCCGAAATGGAACACTCGGGCGAACGCGTTCGCGCGGGAGAGCCGCGCGTGAGAACGATGACGGATTGTGAATGTGTGTTATTATATTGAACGCGAAATGAAACGTTATGTGTGTTATTATATTTTTGTATTTTATGGTGTATGTACGCGAGAATGCGGGATGGGACACGCGTTGTGAAAGGGCGATGACGCGCGCGCGTTTCGAGCGCGAGCGATGTCGTCTGGAGCGAAGTTTTCGCTAAAACTAGTATGTTGCATTTCTCTTAGGTTGTTTGGCTAATCATTGAGGCGTGACACCTTTTTCATGTAGGTAGCCACATTTGTCGCCCCAATTACATCCTCTTGGTGTATTGAAGTACGCACAGACGCCGCGGAACTGCTTGCCATTGGCGACGATGGGCGCTTGGACGGGCACCGGAGTGCCTCCAGAGAGCGCGGTGGTTGTCGCTCTCGGCGGTGCTTGCGGTTGATACGCGCTTTGTAGATGCATGGGTGGACCTGGATACTGCACAGGTTGACTGGCATACTGCTGTGCGTACGGTTGTTGCTGCTGCTGCTGCTGCTGGAAACCTGCGGCGCTACTTTGCACTTGAGCGAGTAACTGCCCCAGCGCGTTGAAATCGATGGCTGGTACCGCTGCTTGATCGTGCATTGGTTGCGCGTACTGTTGCGTGATATCGTACATGTTATCCTGAATTGGAGGCGACATTTCTTCTTCTTGGAACTCCATCGTAAACGTCGGCGTATTCTGTAAATCGAGTTGGTCGTCCTCGTTTGGCGCTTCACCTGGAGTGTCTGGAATGTCTTCGGGACGCTTGTACTTGACACTTGGCTGCTCTGCTTCACGGCGAAGCATTCTGTCGCGTTCTTCAGAATCGATACCATAGGAAAGCTCGAGAACCTCGCCAGGCCTGCCTTCTGGAGGCGGCTTTGGAATGGATACGTACGCCGGCGCGCGCCAACTCGTTGTAGCTCGCATTTCATCAAGTCGTCTTCGATGCGCTTTCTCTGCCGCACGCCGTTCGGCGGCAACCTCACGATCGCGACTCTCAAGTGCCTTGCGCCCACTAGCATCAGTCGCTTCGCTGGAGGGATCCGGGAATACATCTTTTTGCTTGATATCCTTTTCAAACACTCTGACTTGCTCGAGTACGTCATCCGCCGCCCAAGTGACACTCTTGCGCTTGCGCTTCTTCGATCCGCCCGAATCGCCATCCTCGGCCGCATCGGCCGTTGTTGGTTTGGCTGGTGGCGGCGGGAGATGCACCTTTGGTACAGGTTTTGCATTGGTCAACAAGTCAGTCACGCTTTGACTCGGCTTGCTCGTCGACGCCGCAAGCTTGGCGTCAGACTTTCGCTCAATCACCTTGGTTGTCACCTTTACCGGCACCTTTGCGACTACTTTTGCACTTTTCGATGCGTTGCCAAACAAATCATCGTCCCCTAGCTCCTTCACCGCGACGACGGGCGCCGCCACCGGCGCGGGTTTCTCAATCTTCTTTGGCGCAACTTTTGCCTCCACCGGCTCGGGCTCAGTAACGTGCGCTTCAGTAATCTGCGCCTTCCACTGAGCCTTTACAGACTTGGATAATCTCAGTACTTTATCGTTCATCTCCTTGTTGTCAAACTCAGGTTGACCGGCAGGAACCTGGTACGTCTTCAGCTTGCTGATAGCCGTGCCAATCGAAGTTCGTGAAAGCGCGTCGAAGTTTACAGGAATCATCTTTAGCGTTCGAAGTATAGAAACTAAGAGTGTGGACTCAAATTTCTCTCTAGCGTCTCCCAACCATGTTTGCAAAGTATCCAAACCTTTCCCCGCGGCTAACTCGCGCAAGCGTCGCTTCTGCATGGTGCCGCGAATGACTTGTAACAATAAGCTTCGCTCTGCAGAGCGTGAACATTTCCGCATTAAGTGCACAAAATCTGCCACGCTTTCACCTATCCCTCCCTCATCGTCTAAAACGTCTTCTAATTCTATCTCAAACGCAGACTTCTTCTTTGCCTCTGGTTTCTTCGTCGCCGGTATTGCCGACGATGCAGTCTTCTTGACGTCTGCCTTGCCTCCGCCGATGACGGTGCCCGCCGCATGGTAATTCTTTTTCAACATCCAATCCCCAACATTCGATCCCTTCGAACCGTTTTCTCTGACGACGTAGCACGTAGACTTCCATCTCTTTGATGCCCCTTTTCCGGCGTCAGCCTCGAATTTGCTCGGCGTAATCAAAGATCCCTTGTATAACACGCGCTCTTGTTGACGCTTGAATCCAGCCTTCAACACCAACGTCCCTCGGATGTCTCCGCACACAATCTCCACGCGCACATCTTCGGGGATTCCAGGAAATACCGTTTCATCGCCGTCGTCGTCACCAGACGTTGACGGCAAGCCGACGTCTCGCGACGCGTGCTCGAAATTGTGACTCGAAATGACTCGCGCCTCCGCTTCGCGCGCTCCATTGTTTAAGCTTTGGATTTCCGAAGACGACGGTACGCGCGGAATGGCGGCGAACACGGCATTGAGGACGTCGGCGCCGAGTTGAGTCTTTTTTGACCACTCGTCAACGACGGCGGCTGGCGCTGGATTCGACGAAGCCTTTGCGACGGCGACGAGCTGCGCGCGAAGCGCGAGCGGCATTTGCGCCAATATCGCCGCCGTATCGGTATACCCCGTTCCAGCACCAGACGACGCGTCGTTAGAACGCATAACGTCATCATCGCTCGAGCTTACCGCCACGATGCCTTCGGAGGACGAACTCGACGACGCCATTCGTGCTCAAATTATAATCTTCAAAAGCGCCGAATGACGTCTCGAGGAATCAATCCTCCTCGTCAACAATTAGCACGGCGATTCCAAACTCCACGTATTACTTACTTAGCAGGACGTGTTAGTGTCGCCGATTGGATGAAAAATACCAGTCCAACCAGACGAACAGCAAAGTGTCGATGTTTAGTAAACAAACAAATCAAACAAAATCTTTCGAGCTTCAAAGCGACGAAAATGTTTACGAGACGCGCCGTCAACGTCTCCTCTACGGCGGTTGTTCGGCAAACTAAATCAGACGGCTACGCTTGATCGTGCACAGCTCGCACGCCAGGTACAGAGATCTACTCCTCAAAAGCTAAAAACCCGAGGCAGTTGGTTTGTATAGGGGTAGAAAAGGGGGGTGGGACGATCAGACAATCCAAATCAAATCTCCCTCGAATGCGTTTAGGGTTGGTTGTCACGCGCGAGAGAATTCTCCACCTCGAACGCCACGCGACGCGTACGCCCACACCCACACCGCACGCAACGCACACACGTGTTCCTCACCACACGTCACGCGCGTCAAACACACCGTCAAACACCCGCGCACGCGCGAAATCACCCACGCGAAATCAAATCCACCTCGAACGCGCCAGCCGCGATCGATTCGAGACGACGACCACGCGGCTCGCTGATCCACGCGCGCTCGTCGTCCTCGTCCTCGCGCTCGCGCTCGCGCGCACACGTCAAGGTATATATGCGCGCGCGCGTATGTATTACGTCGTCGCGACGCGTTCGATCTCCACCCCGCGCGCGGCGCCGCCCTCTGCGGTCGCGCGCGCGCGACGTCGCACAGTCGACACCGACGCACGACGCCGTCCTCGATCGGGTCGCCGATCGATCGATCGCCCGATCGATCGATCGCCCGATCGACCGACCGATCGCGACCAGGCAAAGGGGTGGGTCCCTTGGCCAGATCGACGATGTTCGCGCGCGCATATCGCATATCTCAACGTATATACCGGGTGATGTGACCTGTGTCAGTCACGCGGCAAGGGTAATATTTTTTACTCCAGTACTCTGGAGATGTTTAGCCGATATGTACGCGCGCGCATAGGACGACGCGCGCTCCGGAAACCCGGAACGCGCGATTGGATGGTGTTGGCGATCGGATCGGAATTCGCCATTCCCGCGCGCGCACTCACGCACGCACACATCTACACACACACACACATCTACGTGTAACTACTACACATCATGGCTGGCTTGGTAACCTCGGCGCCGGTGCCGATGACGCAAACGACGTTCGGATGCTTTGACGACGTGGGCGATTGCGTCCACGGCGCGTGCTGCGGGCCGTGCCATTTGGGCTCGGTTGCGTCAAAGTCGCAGAGCGGTGATTGCTGCACGACGTGCCTCGTCGGGACGTGCTTGAGTTTTCCGTTGATTTACAACATGTACGCGAAGAGCGTGCTGCAAAGCGCGTTGCAACGCGTCGGGGTGACGCAGGAGATTGGATTGTTTGAATGCTTGTGCTGCATCGGATGCGTGCAATGCCAAGTGTCGCGCGAAGTTGCGAACCGACAATCGCAAATGGCGGTTGGTGGTGGTGCGGCTGCGCCGCAAGTGGTTGTGGTGCACGCACCGGCGACGCAAAAGATGTAAGAGTCGTATGATACTCGTACGAGACGTACGCGAGGGGGCCAACTGACGCCATCCCAATAATAACGGTCACAATAATAACACCATCAACGCCGCGCTGATGACGCGCACATGAGGCGTGCGTGAGCGAGTTGGTTGTGTGTGTGTGTGTGTTCTAACATTCACCACGCACGATCTCGCGTAATATAAACGACGGAGCGCTTTACTTTTATTTAATACGAGTTGAACTCTACGCTGCACTTTACGTTCACAATCCAATCGTCGGTCGTAATGCACCGCACTGCGCGACGCGCATTCGTGTCGTCGCGCGGACGCGGCTCGCGCGGGTGATCGCCATAGGTGCGGTGCGTCCATCGCCGTCGACGTCGGCGGCGGTGTCCTCAGCCATGGGTGCGCTCGAACGACGACGACCGAGACCGTTGACGATTGCGCGCACGCCCACGACGACGACGACGACGACGACGACGGCGACGGCGACGGCGACGGCGGCGACGGCGACGATCGCGAACACGCGCGCCGCGGACGACGACGAGGGTGCGGCGACGGTCGGCGGTCGATGCGGCGGCGGTGGTGGGAAGAGCGCGGCGAGGATAGCCGTCGAACGCGCGCTCGGTGGTGCGTTTGACTATAAAAGCGTCGCGCGAGACGCGGTAGACGGCGCGCGAGAAGTGCGAGTGTCGTCGTCAGCGCGAGGAGATGATGATGGTGATGACGACAGTGGTGGCTGGCGTTCGTTCGCGAGCGACGATGCGCGGGCGTTCGCGGCGGAGACGAGACGAGAGGTGGAACGGAGAATACGCGCGATTGACGGCGAGATTGAACGCGCCGCGCGCGCTCGGCGGCGGGACAACCACATGTTTGATGGCAATCGTGATGATGGCGACGATGACAAGAGTGCACGGAAAGTAGTACAATCGAGATATTTAGAGGCGGTCAACGCGAGGCGCGAGGAATTTGCCAAGCTTCATCGAGCTAAGACGTCCGTGGCGTTTGGGTCAACCATTCGCGCGTAGACACTATAGTAGGCACGCATACATTGAATTCATTGTTTGTATTGGTATATTTTTACTACACGAAAACTATCGTTACTTTTTGCCCTTCTTTGCGTATTTGCGTCCGCCGTCGTCGCGAGCGCGCGCGGCTTCCGCCTTGCCGCGTTCGCGATGTCGCTTCTTCGCCGCATCCTTCTTGAGCGCGTTGCGCCATTCGTCCTCCTTACCTTGCGCCTTGGCGCGCGCAGCGCGACGCACAGCTTGTTGTGCTTCACGTTTTGCGACTTTTTCATTACGAATAGTGTTGAGCTGCTGCACCATCGTCGCGAGTTTCTTCTCATCTTTGTCGCGTACGACGGCGCGACGCTGCTCGAGCGTTTGCCGCGTTCGCGCCTGCTCCAATTTAGGCTTGGACTTGAACGGCAACGCTTGTTGAAGCGCCTTGGGCACATGTAACTTGTTGAACACGCGCGCCTTGCGTTCGATTGGCTTATAAATGGAATCAACGTTGACTGGGATCGGGATAGATTTTTCATACCGAAGTTGACCGACGGTTTTCATGCCGCGCCAATCCTTGGTGTCCTTCATCATGCTCGTCGTGAGCGGATTGTAGAACTTTGGAACATCCACCTTTGTCCACGTGCGTAAGAATACGATATCAGACAAGAGTAATTTGTCCTCAAAAGAAGCGCGGAAACTACCTTCTCTCATGCCACCATCCTTGGCACCGTGCGCGGCTTCGCCCGGTTTTATAGCCTTTTTAATCGTCCCTCGAATGCCCGAAACCGTGCGCAACGCCGCGCCTTCAAATCTCCCCACCTCCAACGACGAGTTGAACATCCCAGAAATAAAAGCCGTGTTCTTAAACACCTTCGAAGGCGTTCCGACGAGTTTGAGCTTTTTCACGATCTTAATAGAGTGATCAAACTCGAGAATGGTCGCCGAAGCGGCGATGCGAAAACTCGCCTGCTGCGACGCCATGCTTTGGAAGCAAATCACACCCGTGTTCTGCGGCGCCAGTGGGCCGTAAAATGTCGCATAACAGTGCATGTGATCGGGCGTGTATTTAATCATACGATGCCTTGAGTTAGCGTCGAGCATGCTGTACACTGGGATGCTTTGGAAACGTCGCCAGCCGATGGAGAAGATGAGCGGGTCTTGATTCTTCAACGTCTTGCGATGCCAGCGGTGCTTTTTAAGACGCACTTGTTGCACACCCATGATTTCTTCACCAGGGAGAATGCCACCGATGACGATCGGACGCGTGGGGTCGAAATTTTCAACCCATTCGCACGGCACTTTGGCGAGAACGATGCGCAAGTATGCACCTGGACGGAAACCTTCCATGGCTTGACGCGTGTTGTCGGGCAGCGTGTCGAGAATGGCGCGCGAACGCGCGGTTTCCTCCTTCATTTGATTCTTTACGAGCTCAAAATATGATGATGGACCATCGTCGTCGACAAAATTTGGACTCTTCTTTTTCATAGTTTGATCGCCGTCGGCGACAAACTCTTCGTGCTTTGAGCGTTTGGCTTCGAGACGGCGTTGCTCCGCGGCTTCCTCGTCTTCGTCTTCGTCTTCGTCTCCATCATCGTCGGCGCCTCCCATACCAGGACCAAACTTTTCTCCAGTTTCTAAATCTTCAAAGTCGCCAAACACCTCATCATCGTCATCATCACCAGCTTCCGCGCTCGGCTGTGCCTCACTTCGCGATTTTGCGGCGTCCCAATCTCCAGTGACGAAACGGTTGCGCAACGACGGGTCGTCGAGATCCAACCCAGAACGAACTTCACTCGTAAACTTACTGCGATCGAAAGAATCGAGGGCATCAACCTTGGAGTCAGATTCTTCTTGTTTTTTGAACAAATCGTCGGACTCTGAATCGGATCCTGAATTGTCGCTATCGTCACCCACACCGTCATTCGTCGTGTCGTCGTAGATGATCTCCATGAGCGTCTTTTCGCGCTTGGCGCCGCGCATGTATTCCTTCCATTTTGACGCACCGCGACCGAGACCTTCGTCGTCATCATCATCTTCGTCGTCGCCCTCGCTGTCAACATCTTCATAACCACGCTCGGGTTCTTCGCTGAACACAGCCGCGCGACGCACGCGAGTATCTCCGGGCTTGGCTTTGCGCCGGGATGGAAAATCGTCGTCGTCGCCGCTGTCGCTGTCGCTGTCGGAATCATCACTACTCGACCCACTATCGTCGTCGTCGTCGTCATCGTCATCGTCATCGTCACTATCGTCCACGTCGAAAGCGCTCGGTTTACCGACGTCTTCGCCCTTCAATGTCCTACCACCCCTGAAGAGAGAGATTTCACTGTTCCGAAGCTTTTCGTCGACGGTGATGCGCGTGTCCTGTAATCCGTGCACCATCTCGACGCCGAAATCTACGGCGTGTTCATCTGGTAAAGGTCTGTTTTCAGCTTTGAGTTTTTGTTCGAGTTGACGCTTTGAAAAGTTCATCTGCTTGTCATCAACGGTGATGTACACGGCGTCTTTGTCGTACAATAAGCCGCCGACGTCGCTCATCGGCGCGTAGATGAGTTTTTGCTTTTCATCCAACTTGCGTTGCTTTCTCTCTTTACTCGGTAGTGGACACGGGTCGGGCATCTCTACGATTTCTTTGACTTGCATGTCGCCCACGCCTGCGACGTGAACTTGCTGTCCGTACTTTAAATTGCATCCATGCAAAAAGCCGTACAGCGCCACTTGTCTGTCGCACACTGGATCGTCGTGCACGAGTTCGGGCTTGGTAATGTCTTCAAATCTATCACCAATCAAGTACGGATGCGCCGTGCGCCACATCAGCGGCTTTGTTTTCGCCGTTGATATGAATCGTGCGAGATTCATCGTGTCACGCAAGTTATATCGCCCGTTCGATAAGCCAGAAATGTAAAACAGCTTTGCGCCGTCGTAAATTTCAGTCCAAAATCGATGCTTCAACAACTTTTTCGTCTTTTTCAGCTTTTTCACATCGTGAAACTCATCTAAATGCGTCAACACCCCCATGACTTTTGGGAAACCATGTACTTGGAGCACGTTTAAGAATTCAAACGTCTCCATCTCAAATCCAAACGACCCGTCGACGAGCAAGAGCACTAAATCGGCAATCTTCGCCGCGTCCACCATGTCGTTCAAATCATTCTTCACCTCCAAAATCTGAATCCGCCTCTTCTTCCCCGTCACCAGCGTCAGCGGCCCTTTAATTTCATTCAACGCATGCTTCGTGTAATGCTTCACTAACGATCGCACGAGCGTCGTCTTCCCCACGCCCGGCGGCCCTTGCACGACGACCACAAACGGCGGCGGCTCCAAACCTTCCCCGAGCTCTCGCACCGGCGCACGCAGCTTACGCTCGGCTTTCTCATTCGCAACCACTCTCGCACGTTTCGCCTTGCGCGCACCGCTGAATATAAACGCCCGCGGGTTGTTTCCTTGCGCTTTCGCGCCCGAAGATGCGCCGCCGCCATCATCCGTGGACTTCGACTTTTTCGCCGCATCCTTCTTCTTCTTCTTCGTCCCAGCGCGAAACGCGCGGTGGGGCTTATCCGAAGCGTTCCCGGCGAGCACGGCGTCCATGTCACGTCGGCGGTGGCCGCGGCGCGCCTACCCACGGCGTCGCGGTGTGTCGCGGTGTGTCGCGTCGAGCCGCGCACCTACACGCCGTCACCCAGGACACGCTACATACTCTTTACACGTACTTCAATGCGCTCCGTGGGTCCGAGAAAACACAGAAAATCAACCGTCAACCTAAAACGCGCCGGCGACGTCACATCGCGACGCTCGCCGCCGCCGCCGACGACGACGACGACGACGATGGCGACCGCGACCGCACGCAGCGATGCGTTTGTTACCACCACCTCGTCGCGTCGGTGTGCGCCGCCGCGACGCACGCGCGTCCCTCGGCGCGCGATTCTTCATCGTCCCCATGGGCACCACCGCGCGGTCGCCCGCTCGTCGTCCTCGCCGTGCGACGACGCGGCGTGGAAAGGATCAAAACCCAAACAATCAAGCTTACCATTAAACGCCGATGGTTCGGTGAACTACGCGTCGATCGATAGGAGTCCAATCTCGATGGTGCTCACGAGAACCATTCGCAAGCTGCTCGTGGAGGAGGTGGGCGCGGATAACGACGCGACGCCGTGGAGCGAGTTCGCGGGGACGATGACGGCGGTACGCGAGGTGAACGACATGAAGGGTAGCGCGAGAGATGTACAGATTCGTGCGAAGCGCGTGTTCGCTGGGATTTTACCTGCGCTTGGTATTGGGTTTATACCACCGATTTGGAAAAAGTACGTCAAGCCGGCGACGCCCGAGTGGATGGCGAATTACGCGTTTGTGTTGGTGTTTACGAATTTATTTCCTTGGCTCATGGGCCCTATGGAGGGCGTTGATCACGTTGATGTGAAAACTCCGGAGTTTTTACGCAAGACGTTTGCGAATTTCCCCGAAACCATTAAGGTTCCGCAGGCTGTCAAGGCGGAACGGTGTCGATTTTTAGAGTCTAGCCAATGCGCGTCGGTGTGCGTCAACACGTGTAAAGCGCCCTCGCAGGAGTGGCTTTCGGAAGATTTCGGCATGGATTTACACATCCAGCCCAACTATGACGACTTTTCATGCCAATGGAAGTTCAACGTCAAACCTCCGCCGCTGTATGAAGACGCCGCCATCATGGTTCCATGCTTTTCCAACTGCCCGAGCGAATACAAGGGTGAAAAGGACGCGTTTCGCCAGCAAGCGCGCGTCGCCAAAGGCTTTGGCATTGTCGACGGCATCGACACCTACACGGGCGAAACCTTAGAAACCATCGCCAAACGCGCAAGTGATGCCGCAAAAGCCGACGCCGCGCGCGCATACGCCGACGGAACCGCCGCAAATCCCGAAACGTACGCCTCGCGCGTCGACGACGTAAAATCCGCCGGCAAGTGTTGGTCCGTCGACGAAGCGCGCGAAGTCATGGGCACCATTCGCCCCGCCGACGGCGCATAAACCCAGCCCGCGTGGTGCTCGCCATCTACGCGCGCGTCATCTGCGCGTCATCACGCGCATTGTAGCACAGCGTGTATCAATATACATCCAACGCGACCGCGCCGAAATCTTATCCGTTTGTCCGAGCACCGGCGCCGTTGTACCCCTCTGGCATCTTGAATGCGCCGTCACACGTCGACGCCGCCGCACCGCCACGGCCCTATCGCGCGCGATGACGACGAGAGTGATTGCCCCCGCGGCAACGTTCGCCCTGGGCGCGTACGCCGAGAAACACGGCTACGTCGGCGCTGCGCTCGCGTCGGCGCGCGATGTGCATCCAACGTTTCGCAGTGGCATCGATGCGGTATTCGGCGCCGACGCGTTCGCGACGTCGGCGATGTCGACGGCGACGACGACAATGATGGGTGGTGATTTGTCGTCGAGCGCGGTGCACGCGGCCGAGGGGGCGGTGGAGAAGGCGATGCGCGCGGTGCGGGAGCTGTTCGGGGGGATGCGGGACGTCGCGGCGCCGACGTTGGGCGCGGCGCCGACGGCGATGACGAGATCGATTGCGACGACGACAACGTCGAAGGCGTCATCGTCGGTGATTGGATTTGGAGTGCCGAGTGCGTGGGCGGTGTTTTTCGCGGCTGGCGCGCTGACGGGGTGCGTGGTCGTGTACGTGGTTGGGCCCGAGCGATGCACGCTCGAAGCGAAAAAGGCGCTCAAAAAAGTCAAGGCGAGCGCGATACGCGCCAAAGATGCGTGTGCGGACGCATTAAGCGTGGTGTTGGCGTTTGAGTTTCCAGTGGCGATCAAGGAGGCGTTTATGAACGTGCGTGAGTTCATTTCTGGGGCGAGCAAGCAACTCGCGCCACTGTTGAAATCAAGCAGCGACAACTTGCTGTCGCTCATCGACGCAAGTAAGGGCACGACCACAGCCTATGCGGGTAAAGTCACGGAGTTTGTTGGTGACTTTAGAGTCAAGTACATGGATGTCGCCGCCATCATCGTTCGTGAGAAGACGATTGAGACGTACGTCGCCGCCAAGGCGACGACTCGTAAAGCGTACGACAAGACGAAACCCGTCGTCTCGCGCGCCGCGCGCGTCGTTCGTGAGTTCGTCGCCCACGTCATCGACAGCATCAAGCCCTAGAACGAAACCACCACACACAATAACACACGCCCACACGCACCCACACGCACCGCTGTCGATTGCTCGCATTTGTTTTTTGTTAAATAAAATCGACGCGCGTCTTTAACCGTCTCGGTTCACCTCGCGCAGCTGTCGTGCCTCACTCTCGCGCTCGCCATGGATACCATAGGCCCGTACAACGACAACGACGCGACGACGTCGTGGTTCATAGACTCCTACGCGCTCACGTCCCTGCCACTGGCGCCATCGATTCGTTCCAAGCTTCAACGCGCCGGGTTCGTGTCGGTGAGAGATTTGAATCGCATCACCGGTGGAAGTGCGCGCGCGTTGGCTCGTGAAGCGCAAATCACGATTGACGAGGCGAACGACGTGTTAAAAGCGGCGAGATACGGCGCGGAAGGCACCGCGCTGGCGGGTGCGCGCAGTGCGGCGGAGCTGTTGGAGGAGGAACGCGCGCGAGTTGGGATTTTTACATTTTGTGAAGAGTTGGACAAGATTCTCGGCGGCGGCGTGTCTAGCGGGGAGATTACAGAATTTTGTGGATGCCCGGGGATTGGTAAGACGCAGATATCGACACAATTGTGTGTGAGCGTGCAGATTCCTCAAGCGTTTGGTGGTCTGGAGGGTGAAGCGGTGTATGTGGATACGGAGGGGAGTTTTATGGCGGAGCGCGCGCACGACATGGCGCGTGCGTGCGTGGATCATTTGTTTCGATGTGATCCCGGCACTGGAGAAGACAAAGAAAAACTGGCCAAAGTCTTGAAGGATTTTACCCCAGAGAAGATATTGCGAGGGATTCATTTGTTTCGATGTCATGAAGTGACGGAATTGTTGGCGGTGTTGGAGACGTTGAGCGAGTTTATCGCCGAGCATCCGCGCGTGCGTTTGGTGGTGATTGATAGCGTGGCATTTCACTTTAGACAAGACTTTCAAGACATGGCTTTGCGTACGACGATTTTGTCCAAGATGACGAACCGTTTGATGTCAATTGCGACATCTCAAGACGTCGCCGTGGTCACCGTAAACCAAGTCACTGTGAAGCCGCAAAAGCAAGGCCCGGCGCGTTTGGTTCCGGCGCTCGGAGAATCATACGCACACGCGTGCACGACGCGCGTGATTTTGAGCTGGGAAAATGACGATCGCGTGGCTTTCATCACCAAATCGCCACGTTTAGCACAGGCGAGCGCGCGGTACACAGTCACGAGCGGTGGCATTCGCGACATTCCTCGCGGCGTCAAGCGCGACGCGCCGCAATGAATCCGTGCCCCATGTATGAATGTAGAAAGTAACGCTATGCAGTAGTTTGTAGTATGAATATGTCTAGTACCGGTATTTCGTGGAATAATCCTTAGGGGAGATGACTAAACCTCGTCCCTTTCTCGCGCCTGTGTACACCACCTCAACTATGTCAATGAATTCTTGCTTCTCCCCGAGAGGAAAGTTAATCTTATTGTTATTCCCCGTGCCTAAATCAATCATGATATGCTTATTACGGAAGAAAAACATCACAGTGCACGGGTCGTACAGCTCGTACATCGCGTTGAAGTCTGGAACCTGTGCGAAAGAGTGAAGGCGCAAACGAGAAGAGCCGTCAGTCCGCGCGCGAAGAAGAAACGAACAAAGACACCGCGAGTTCATGCGCGCACGCAACCTACATACCTCGGTGATGTCTACTAAATACACAATCGCAAAGTTTTTAATCTTCTCCGCGCACCCAGCTAACATCTACGTCGAAAACCGATGGTCAGTACGTTGAAACCACTTGCGCGACTTGAAGGAAAACGAACCTCATCCATGCGCATGCACGTATCGTCGGCGTCAGAGCCGAAACGAATGCATACCACGCGGTCTTCCTCTGATAAGATGGCTTGGTCTACGGCCCATCCCGAACGAAGGTGCGGCAAGAGATACGACATGGTGAGTTATGACGTCGTGTGCGTGAGGCGCGCGTTTGGTGGTTTCGGAAAGTGAACGCGTATGTATTGAAATTTTTCTAAAGTGTTTATCGTTTCTTCTTCTTAGGACGTTCGTCGCTATCAGACAAATCTGCATCTTCGCGCGCAGCCTTTTCTTCGAGCTCATCCCAAGATAAGCCTTCTTCGTCGTCTTCATCCAACTCCTCCTCTCCTTCGTCTTCTTCGGAATCGTACACGCTTTCGGATTCAGAGTCATCTTCGCTCTCGGATTCGTCTTCATCCTCACTCGGTTCAAACTCGCTCATCTCTTCGTCTTCTTCATCTTCGCCATCGGAAGCTTCGTTGTTCAAGAACTCCCAACCGCCAGCTTCGAGCCATCCATCTGGATCCTCCTTGATTTGCCTCAAAAGCGGCTTCCAATTCAAGTTGGCTTTGCCTTCGTAGTACTTGACGTCAAGTGTCGTCAACCACTGCTTGATGTTATCCAAGTACTGACTCGGAATTTGATCGATACGGTGCACTTCGCGATTGAAATCGCGGAAGATGATGGCCATATCAAAGTTCTTCAAGTGGAAACCAACACGTTCCAAGTTAATGACTTCAATGTCGCTGGAAGAGATGACAAGGGGCGGGAACTCGGTGAGTTCAACCAAGCACGTCGCCGTGGGCAAAATGCGCACAGTAGACTTGAACGCCACACCTTGGAACGCGAGTTGGTGGTAGGGCGAATCGAATTCCAAGTTCAAGTGCGGGAAATCTTTCTCCCAAATCTCTTGCACGCGCTTGGCAAAGTGACTGAACTCTTTCTGAATTTTCTTTTGTCGCTCACGCTCGCGCTGCTCGTCTTCGATTTCATCCGGGTCGTACATGTTACGACGTCCACCGTCTAAGTTTTGCACAGATTCCATGACCTCTTGATAGAATTGCACATCCTGCGTCTTCTTCTTGCCAACCATGATTGGGTTCTTCAAGTGGAAATGAATCAGTGTCTTGAGTTCTTGCTTGGCGGGTTGGAAAAACGCAAATCGAATGTTCTCATACATGATGTCGACTTGCTCATCCATCTTCGCGCCAACATAACGCATACCATTCGTGTGCGCTTCCAACGTACCAGCCTTGCGACCACCGCGACCACCAAACGTCGGTAACATCCACAAACCAGTCAAACGGTGGACGCGACCAGACGAGAGAATGAGACGCTCTTGGCGCACCAAATCGGCGCGTTGCGCACGTTCAGTCTCTCGCTGCATGATGTTACGACGCAGCGCCTGGATTTCTTGAACAACGTGGTTTGCATGTCTCGCATCAGTGCTGCGAAAGCTCACTTCTTTCAGAAAGATGGAGTTCGGGAATCTCACCGCCGGAGCGTACTTGAGATTCGCTGCGCCGGTCGTAGGGAACTGGAAGTTGATGCGGATGAAAGCCGCGCCAGCGTCTTGACTGACTGACGCAGACTTGACTGACATGATGTGGAAAGGCACGAGCTGGCCGTAAATCGGCACGAGCAGGGTTTCACGATCTTGGTCAACAGCAAGAACGAGTTCATTTGAACGCGGCGTCGGGACGTCGCGCACCGTCTTGTAGGAGACAAACTCAGCCGAACCCCCTATGACGCTGTTGTTGATTTCGTCATCCGCAGCTTGTGTCAATCGCTTGTAGGTTTCAGCGTTTTTCTTATCCGCCAACGCGCGTTGACGACGTTCACGGTCTTCCGCAGAGCTCGGACCAGATTGCTCCAAGCGCGTCTTGGCGCCCAAAATAACACCGCCCTGCTTGATTTCGACATTCGCATCGTCTTCCTCTTCCTCTTCGTCATCTTCGTTCGTGACGTAAGAAATCTCCTTGACGCCCTTTGCGTTCGTGGTCAAAACTGTCGGTTTTTCACCACCTGTGCTCACCAACGCAGAGTCGGCAATCATGATGGCGTACGTTCTGCTCTTGCTCCCCTCCTTGGCGCTCGGCTCTTCCAAACCTTGCAAGCCAACGGCGAGGTTGAACGTCATACCAGCCTTAATGACGTTCTCGCACTTCGCATTCAACACGAAGGTCATGTCTCTGAATTCAAGACCGATGCCAGTGCCGACGTTCTTGGTGAGCTTGGATGCCAACATCGCGCCGTCGACACCCTCAGCGTTCGTCAGCGCAGTCTTCACCGCCTCGTACACTGAAGCACAAGTGGCGCCGTCGACAAGCGCAGCTAAACCAGCTTCTTGCGCGGCTAAGACAGCGCTATACGTCGCTTCTTGCGCGGGTGTGGGATCAACCATGTACGTACGTCCGATGTTGGCGCAATACTGCGTGTATCGAGCGCCAACGGACATGTGCACCACCGCCGGCGGCGAAGCGTAGTGCAACTTTGCCGATGAGCTCTCAGCGCTGTATCGTAGATCGTACTCTCCACCAGATTGGATGATTGGCGGGTAGCAAATGTCGCAGTCACCTTCGTCGAATTTCAAACCGAGCGTCGTCGGGCTGAGCACGGCATCCTCCGTCATCTCCGAAAGTTTGGCGTGAGTGAGTTTCTTCTCATCTTCAATCGCGGCTTCCATTTCTCTCACTGCAAAAGACAAACCTTTACTCACCAATGCAACAGCGTTCTTCAAGGTGGTCACCTCTTTGTCATCCTTCTCCGCCATGGCGTGCGCCAACCCGCTGGAAATATCCTTAATCTCCGTTCCAGCCGCCTCGAGCGCGGCAGTGACGGATGTCATCATCGTGCCTTCATTCTTTTCTTTGGGCACCATACCAACCACGAGTTTCTCAGCCTCGATGGCGTTTAAAATCTCCTTGGCTTGCGCCGTCCCGTCCTCACCCTTGGGCTTGACGTACACCATGAGATCCAACCCGCACTCTCGCTTCAACATCTCCTTTGCATTCTCCATCAACGCCGCCTTCTTCCCCCCAGCAACGACGTGTATGGCACCATCGGTAAACATCAACAACGTATCCGGAAGCTCATACGAAAACAACCACACTTCGAGCGCGACCGCTTTCAAATACCTCAAATCATCCTCCTTATTCGCCCCGGTCCCCACCACGAGCGCGGTGGCGCCGTTAAACCGCGTCTCGCGCATCTCGCGCCACTCCGCATACATTTTCTTCATGCGCCTCGCGCACGCGTCTTCATCCATCGCCGGCGCGCCCATGGTGTGCGCTTAGATGTGCCCGCGCTGTCGCGCGATCCGAGCTGTCCCGCAACCACCTCGACGCGAATTAACGCGCCACCGCCACCGCCGTCGCACACACGCACGAGCGCGGAGTACGAGCGCGGAGCACACGAATCACGCCCACGTCTTCGGTCGCACAAAACCGCGCGCACGCACCGCCCGTCGACGTATGCCGCGCCGTGCGTGGGCTGATTTTCAAATCACACGCAGCTCAAAAACACCCGATTTTTCCGCACGGGTGTCGAACGCACCCAACGCCCGAGCTCAAACGCGCGTCGCCGTCGCGGCGCGTCGCCCCGGCCGACGTCTCGCGCGCGAATCGACGCAGAAAAATGCAACGCATCTCTGCGTGCGCTGAGTTGGAGGTTTTCGACGTCGCGCGCGACGCACGGGGTCGTACCCGATGGATGATGCGGTGCGACATCAAGAGACGCGCGCGCGACATTCGACGACGCCGAACGCGCGCGCGACATTCGATGGTGACGCACGCGAGCGCGGCGTCGGCGTCGGCGTCGTTGACGTCGTCGGTGTTGGCGCCGATGCGCAGTAGGGCGACGGCGACGCGGCGGCGGCGGCATCGCGCGCGGCGGTGGGGCGCACCGACGCGCGCCGCCGCGGTGGAGGGCGACGGCGTGAGTGCGGGCGTCGGTGAGGACGGCGCGAGCGCGAGCGAGGGCGAGGGCGTCGGCGGGGGGCGTCCGGTGATCGTGCTCGATGGGGCGAACATCGCGTGGGGGTACTCTGCGGCGTTGCACGCGGCGTTTGGGAGCAAGAATAAGCAACCGCTTTCGCGAGGCGTGTTGGCGGCGCTCGCGCACGAGGATTGGGCAAAGATTGACGCGGATGTGGTGTGTTTCGTGCCGTCGACGTATGTTGAAGGACCGTTGCATGGTCTAGCGGATGGTGGGGATTTAAGCACGGTTGTGGCGAAGAATGTGAGGTATTTGGGTGGCGGCGCGTGGCGCAACGAAAAGCTGTACGCCGAAGTCGAGCGCGGGCGCGTGGTGCTCGTTGAGCGGCCGGCAGGGAAACGAAGTGCGGATGATTTGAAGATTATAGATTATGCGCGCGAGCGCGAGGCGCGGATTATATCGAATGATCGATATAACGATCATAAGATGGGTGTGGGCTCGCTCAAAGCGTACTTGAAGTCACATTTGTTCGACTACGAATTCGTATTCGGTACCGATAAGAAACGCATCGAGCACCAAGCTGAGGCTGTGGAGGTGTGCGTAGGGAGTAAATATTTACCAAGTCCACCCGTAGAGGAGAGTGAAGAGACGAATGGGGAGTGGAGCGCGGAAGTGCACGCGAGCGGTAGCTCCAGACCTTGGGCTCGATACGCCAAGGATGCGTTGTGGGGCAAAAACGGTCAACCGCGCATGAAAAAGCGTCGGTCCATGGGCAAGGCTGTGCGCGCGCCACAAATACCCGCGAAGGATTTAGGGTTCCCGTTTTGGGCGCTCGACGACGAGTTCATTCCTTGCGTATTCAATCCTTCGTGTAAATTCTAGTCACCCGTAGTTTTGACGTCTCGTCTTGTAAATTTCATCCTATTCTATTGCTATCACTGCTACCTAATGCTACCATCTACGTGCGCGCATTGGCGCATATTTCGCGAACTTTTGCGAGCTTTTCTAAATCGGGTAACGGCGTGCTGTTCGTCGCCGCCGCGTCCTTGGAAAACGACCACGCGACGCACCATCGCGACGTCTTGCCTTGAACCAACTCTGTGGTGCGCACCGCGGGCACGCGCATGGTGTGAAATACGCTTCGCATCTTCGTCATCGTCTTCTTCTTACCGCACATCGTGGTGAACCAGTGTATAGAGTGCTTCATTTCGAGCGAATCGCGAAACATGGCCTTGATAAAGGCTTCTTCGCCTCCTTCGCACACCATCTCCGTCGACGTGCCACCGCACGCCGTATTTGGATTCAATCCCGCCTCGTCTAGAGATTCGAAAAACGGCGGATTGCACATACAAAACGTAAACTTTTCGTCTGGTTTCACCACGCCAGACAAGACGTTGAACGTGCCATCGCTCGCCCTGGCGTCTCGGATTTCAATCAGCGCGTCCAAGTGCGGATTTAATCGCGCGTTTGCCTTGGCGCCTTCGAGCGCTACATCCGTGACATCTGAGCCTACGAACGACCACCCGTACGTTGCCGCGCCTAAAAGAGGATAAATCACGCTCGCACCAGTGCCGATATCCAACACGCGCACGTGCGCGCCATCGCCCGCCTCTCGCCACGTCGGCGCGCTCAACGCGTCCAACTTGTGCAACCACGACAAATAATTCAATCTATTCGGCACGGGTGGCACCAAGTGCCCCGACGGGATATCCCAACCTTGAACATCGTATTTTACTCGCAATATCGACGCCGTTAACGCTCGCGTGCTTTCCCAATCCTTAAAATCAACCCGAATGCGACCGTCTTCCGCGTCGCCAACCTCCTCTCCGCCCATGCGCGCACGTTTCACCACCGCACGCAACGCCCCACCATCGCGTTCGGCAATGTCGGCGAAATCAATCGCATAATCTCGCGTCCGCGCCTTCCCACCCATGCCTTCGAGCGCCGTACGCGAGAAACGCGCCAAAAGGTTTCAAATTTATTCAAAATCAATTCAAAAAGCCACGGCTCGCGACGCGGAAACAATCCATGCGCACGCCCTCGCGTCGACGTCAACCCACCGCGCGGCGCGCTCGAGCGCTCGCACCACACCTCGCGCTCGCCCCGTGCGCGAAATCGAGCGCGAGTCGACGTCTGGCGACGCCCGTAGCGCGCGACACAAACGGTCGTGGGGCGACATGTCCGACCGACCGTGACCACGCAACGGCTGCTGACTCGACGTTGAATTCCCCAGTGCACGTCGCGCGCGCGATGTCGCCCACGCTCGCGAGCTCATCAGACGACGACGATGACGTCCCTTTAGCCATGCGCGCGCCTGCGCGCGCACCCGCGGCGCCAGCGCCGGTGGCGACGTCGCAGCCCGCGAGCAATCCGAATCATTCGATGGCGCAGCATCAGAATGCGCCGGACCGATCGCACGCCAGCGCTGTGCACGTGAAGCCAACGACGGTAATTGCGAGTTCGTCAGATGACGACGACGATGTGCCACTCGCAGCGCGCGTGAAGCCTGCGAGTATGTCGGCGCCAGCGGCGCCAGTAGCGCCGATGGCGACCGCGATGGCGCCGAAACCGGCGCCGGCGCCACTCGCGCGTCCGGCGCAGCCTCGCCCGCCCATCGTGGTTGCCAAACCGCCAATCGCGAGTGGATTTAAAATGGCGAAGCGGCCTGTTATTTTACCTGCCAAGCAGAGTTCGGTACTCGATAGTTCTTCGGATGAAGAGGACGATCGACCGATCGCGGCGCGAAAGCCCAAGGGTTTGGTGACGATGAAACCGCCGACGTCGTCTTCGGCGGCGCACGGACATCGCGATAAGTTGTTGGTGAAGAAATCACACAAACGTGATCGTGATGAGAAGAAGATGAAGAAGGAGAAGAAGCATCACGTGAGTGGGGAAAAGCGTCCGAGAGAGTCTTCGGGGGTGAGCGCGCCTCGTAAGACACCGAAGAGCGACACCGCGTGGGTCGCAAAGAAGGGCGCCGTGGTTCAGTGGAAGACTCTCGAGCACAATGGTGTGGTGTTTCCACCAGAGTATGAGCCGCACGGTGTGCCTTTGGTGTATGATGGGCAAGAAGTCGTGCTTTTACCGCATGAGGAAGAGGTTGCCGGTTTCTTCGCCGTCATGAAGGATTCCGATTACGCCGAAAAGCCTGTCTTCGTAAAGAACTTTATGGACGGCTTCCGTGCGACGTTGAAAAATGGACCTCACAGCTTTATTACTGACTTTAAGAAGTGCGATTTCACCAAGATGTACATGCACTTTTTCGAGATCCGTGAAAAGAAGAAAGAAATGACAAGCGAGGAAAAGAAGAAAATCAAGGCAGACCGCGACGCGGCGGAGGAAAAGTACACCTGGGCAACCATCGATGGACGCCGCGAAAAGGTTGGTAACTTCCGCATCGAGCCTCCAGGATTGTTCCGCGGTCGTGGTGAGCACCCGAAGATGGGTAAGATCAAGCGTCGCATCATGCCGGAGGATGTCACGATAAACATAGGAAGAGAAGCCAAGGTGCCAGAGCCGCCCGCGGGGCGCTCGTGGAAGGCGGTTATTCACAACGACACGGCGACGTGGTTAGCGGGTTGGAATGACGTGATCAACACCAAGGACTGGAAGTACGTGCAGTTTGGTGCCACGTCCACCATCAAGGCTGAAAGCGACCAGAAAAAGTATGAAAAGGCGCGTTCGCTTCACAAGTTCGTTGACAAGATTCGCTCCGACTACAACAAAAACATGTTGAGCCAAAGTAATGAAATGGCCCAGTTAGCCGTGGCGACGTACTTGGTTGATAAGCTCGCTCTTCGTGCCGGTGGTGAAAAGGATGAAGATCTCGCTGATACCGTTGGGGTGTGTACTTTACGTGCCGGACACATTGAGTTTATGGAGAATAGCGTTATCAAGTTTGACTTTTTGGGTAAGGATTCCATCCAGTATCTTCAAGAGCATGAGATTGCGCCCAACGCATACAGCTGTCTCAAGCGATTCTGCGCTGGTAAGGGACCGGAAATGGATATCTTTGACGCAGTGACGCCGCAGACTGTGAACGCTCACCTCCAAACGCTCATGCCTGGTCTCACCATCAAAGTGTTCCGTACGTACAACGCGTCCATCACGCTCGATCGCTTGCTGGAAAACACAAACACGAACGACACCGTGCTTCAAAAGAAGTCTACGTATGACGCTGCGAACAAGGAAGTCGCCATCTTGTGCAATCACCAGAAGGGTGTCAGTAAAGCACATGACACGCAAATGGAAAAGCTTCAAGACAAGAAGAAGGAGCTTGCCAAGGCGATCACCGCGATGAAGAAGAGCGACGATAAAAACAAAAAGAAGAAGCTTGCGGCGCTCAAAGAACGTATGACGAAGTTGGAGATTCAAATGAACATGAAGGAAGAATTAAAAACGGTTTCGCTCGGCACATCGAAGATCAACTACCTTGATCCGCGTATCACGTTATCGTGGTGCAAACGCCATGAAGTACCGCCAAACAATGTGTTTACCAAGGCGTTGATTGAAAAGTTTCACTGGGCTATGGACTGCGAAATGGATTTCAAGTTTTGCTGAGCGTGCTCAAATCTCGTTGAAAAAGTTGAAAGAGACAAAGGTTAAAAGAAAGTAATAATACCGTAAACGTTTGTTATAACAAAAATATGTGATGATATCTAAGGTAGTATACTTTCGTCTCAGGAGAAACTCGCGCGAAGACGACATCGGCGACATCAGACTCGAACCGGCGTTTTAACAAAACGCTTTTGATTCGGTCGTCACAAATATCGATATTCGTCTCGCGCAAACGTGACAAACTATTGAGTTTGTCATCCAGAGGCTTTTGCATACGACACATCTAACGGTTGTTCGAGGACCTCGTCTGGAATGCCAAGAACTTGCGCGAACGCGCTCTCAGGCGCGCCCTTGCCAGTCTTTTCGATTTTACGAAACGCTTGAATGAGCTCCGAGGAATGCACCGCTCCTGAATACACCTCAGAAGCCCCGATGATGAAATTAGGGATAGAGTGAATACCCATGCGTCGCAAAATATGCAGAGCTCCCTCTATTTCCATCTCACCTTCGCTAGATGCGAGGAATTCTTCCGCTTTTTGCGCATCGACGCCCGCCGTGCTCGCGGCTTGTATTAGCATTTTACGATCATTCAACTTTTGTCCAAGCTCGAAATGTCGCTTGTTCAAATCGTTGTACAGCGTCTCGCTCACAGTGCACCCATAATTTTTCGTCACCCACTGCACCAAGCGATGACTTTGCATCGTACTCGATGCCAAACGATCCAAATTAAAATGCTTGATGCCGGCGTCGAGACCGCGCTCCTTCAATCGATGCCTTCTCTTTTGCTCCTCAAACTCTTGCTTACCTCCCCACTTACGCTCTAAGCGCACTCTATTTGTTTCACTCCAACTCTCATCTCTCGGATAGTCAGGTTCTAAAAAGAACGGCACCCGAATCACCGTGAAACGTAATGGATTTTTTGGATCCAATGGCTCGCGTTGCACCGCGCGCATCGCCCGCTGCAACTGTCGCTTGCCAATGTACCCGTTCGGTCACATGGTATCACTCACCAACTCAACCGTCACCAGCTGATGTTTCCCCCGAACAATCGACCCTAACGTCGTCATCGTTCGTTTACTCAACTCCCTCGCAAACATCCTAACGCTCGTCTCGACGTCTTACTTTGTATCCACCGTCTCGTGCGTGTGTCCCGGTGGCAACGCAAACCCGTCCACGGCTTCAGAAAACCGCACGACAACCTTATCCGCCGTTATCTCCGCCGACTTCACGTTCACCAGCGCCTTGATGATCGCCGATGCGACTTCTTTTCGAACCTCGGGCGTGCGGCACGCTTTGGGTAACCTGTGCGCGGATAACGACGACGACGAATTACACGGCTGTCAATACGCGACGACCAAAACGACGACCAAAACGACGACCAAAACGAACGCAAACTATATCGTATGCTCGCACGACGCGCGTCGATCGCACCGAGCGCGAGCGCACGCACCACGCGACGTGAACGAACGGCATGTATGTGCGCGTCGCAAACTGACGCCGAACGACGTCTGACGGCATTCACAGCCTCCGCGCGTGACGATCCGCGCGAGCGCGACCGAACGCGCATTCGCGTACGCACACAGAGATACTCGTGCGTTCGATCGCGACGCCGCGCGCGCGAACGACGGGCGCGGCGACGGACGGACGGGACACGGACGGACACCGCGGTTGGCGTGGCGGCGGCGGCGCGATTGGTCTCGTTGACGCGCCGAAATGAAGATTAAAACCATCTCACGCATCGAAGAAGACTACACGCGCGAGTGCACGAGCGATGCGATCAAAGTGCATCGTAATCTCGACCCGGAGCTGCGGCCGATGCACCGCGCGGTGGAGTATAAACGCGCGTTGAATGCGGTGAAGCTTGATAAAATGTTTGCGAAACCGCTCGTCGGGCAAATGGGTGGGCACGCGGATGCGGTGATGTCGATGGCGAAGTCTCCCGTGTCGTTGACGGAGCTCGTGAGTGGTGCCGCGGATGGGGAGATTCGCGTCTGGGACGTGCCGTCGTTGAAGACGATGAGGATACTCAAGGGACATCGGGGCGCGGTGCGCGGGGTGTGCGTGTCGCACGACGGCGCCAACGTGGTGAGTTGTAGCGACGACGCAACGGTACGCGTGTGGACGTTACCTCGCGCAGGGATGGGTGAGATGAATGATCCAAACAGGGCGATTCCTGTGGACGTAACGCATAACATTAGCTCGCAAGATAACGGGTTTCGCGATTGCGACGCGCACTGGGGCAAGCCCGAGTTTGCCACCGCCGGAACGACGGTGCAAGTGTGGAACATGACGAGGCAAGTACCGTTGCATACGTTCGATTGGGGCATAGACACGGTGCTATCTGTGCGTTATAATCCTGTGGAGGTGGACATTTTCGCGTCGTGTGGGTCTGATCGTTCCATCGCGTTGTACGACGTGCGTCAGCAAACGCCGTTGAAAAAGCTCTTCATGCAAAATAAGTGCACAAAGCTGTGCTGGAATCCCATGGAAGCGTTCAATTTTACCGTTGCTAATGAAGATTGCAACCTGTATTCGTATGACATGCGAAAGTTGGACATTGCAACGTGCGTGCACAAGGATTTCGTGAGCGCGGTGATGGATATCGACTACTCGCCGACGGGTCGCGAATTCGTCGCGGGTTCGTACGACCGCACCGTTCGCTTGTTCGATTACAACGCCGGGCACTCCAAGGATGTGTATCACACCAAGCGTATGCAGCGCGTGTTCTGCACGCGATTCTCTATGGACGGCTCTTACGTCTTCAGTGCCTCTGATGACATGAACATTCGATGCTGGAAATCCAAGGCGAGCGCGCAAGGCGGCACACTCCTCGCTCGCGAGAAGCGCAAGCAGGCGTACAACGCGTCGTTGATGGATCGATTCAAGCACATGCCAGAAATTAGACGCATTGCCAACCATCACCACGTACCAAAGGCTATTCACAAGCAAACCAAGTTGCGTCGTACAATGATCGATGCGGAGACTCGCAAGGCGAAGCGTCGCGTCGCGCACGCCGCCCCTGGAGCGGAAAAGGTCGAATTCAAGCCTGCAAGAAAGAAGAAGATCGTGACGCAAATGGATTGAGTCGTATATCTAAAACCTTGGGACGTAGAAATAGAAATTATAGTAGCATTACAATGTACAACGACGACACTTTTGACTCCACATCAGTTGGAACCTCTCAACTTATCCAAGCGTGCTTGTAAATCGTCGTCAATAGCCGAGGCGCCACCAGCAGATGGTGCACTCGGCGTTTCTCCCCCTACGCTTCCTTCTAAAACGGCTGTCGCCTTGACGTGTTCTTGCTCTAATGGTGCCGAGATCTTCACAGCCGGGGCATCGATTAATTCTTCTCCGACGTTACATCCGAGTTCATCAAGCACTGCGTTTACGAGCTCCTCAGTCTCCTCCTCTTCATCCTCCCCAGCGAATGCATCATCAATAGCATCGCCCATGACTTCCGTAGTCATATCCATCTTTTCATTTTGCTTCTCAAATTCCTTCAAAATGTTATTTAACGATGGTAAATTTAACTGCGTATTCATGGACTTCATGGCTCGAGTCACTCCGCGCATTGCGTCGCCCATCGCCTGCGTGCTCTTCAACGTTTGCATTCGAAGCGAAACCCCTTGCAGTTGCGACTTGAGCGCATAAAATTTCGTTATCGAATGTCGCGTGCGCACTAAATCTTTCGCCATCACCTATGTATGCGAATAAAGCGACGCGTCAGAGCGCGATTCATCAATTTCTCTCTCAAAATCTTCTCAATATAATCTCACTCTTTACAACCCTCAACGCCAGGAAGCAACGTATCATCGAACGGGATCTCGCACACGCACCTTGACCGCGCCCATTTGATTTGCTTTGGCCATCTTTTTTATTTCCACGATGAGTTTCTTCTCCTGAGACATCATGCCCGTGCGCTCTCGATCGAGCTCGCGAATCGACTTGTCGAGCATACGCTTATTCTCGCGCAGCAATTCGCTCGGCGTCTTCTTCTTCGCGAATAACCACATGGTGAGTGTATGCGTTCGTCGTTTTTTCGAATACGGCGACGGCGACGACGACGACGACGACGACGACGACGCGCGCGTCCAAACAATGACGATTCTCGCAGCGCCAGGTGGAGCTTTATTATATTAACTGTTCTTCGTTGACAACGGAGTGGTCTAAATGTTGTCGAGCTACTGCGGCGATTCTCAAAGCTTCCCACCGTTCATGAACACGCGCGCGGCGATGGCGATGGCACAAGTGATGCCAAACGCGACGGGGCCGTAACGGGTTAAGAGTTGGTCCGTTGAGAGCGCCGGGCGGCTATCGACATGACGCTCGATGACCTCCTTCAACGCCATGTACGCCTTGTCCACGTCGTCGTTGACGATGACAGCGTCGTAGAAACCCGCGACATCTTTGGACTTCATCTCGGTGCGTGCGTTCTCTAATCGCTTCAACACCGCGTCTTCGGCCTCAGTGCCTCGACCGCGTAAGCGTCGTTCGAGTTCTTCCATCGACGGCGGCGCGATAAACACGTAGGCCGCATCCATGCCGCTCTTCTTCACCAGTTCTGCCCCTTGGACGTCAATGTCTAACAAGCAAATCTTCCCTGCCTTGGTCACGCTCTTTACTGCCGCGAAAGATGTTCCGTAGATGTTTTGATGCACGTGCGCGTGTTCGAGAAACTTGCCATTCGCTATGTCTCGCTCCATCGCTTGCTTGTCCACGAAATTGTAGTGCACGCCATTCACCTCCCCTGGTCGCGGTCCTCGCGTCGTGTGTGACACAGAAAACCCAAACTTATCGGGGAACTCTCGCTGAAGCATAGCAATCAACGTGCCTTTGCCGACGCCCGAAGGACCGACGATGACTAGCGGACGCATCCTGTCTCTTCTTTTACTGCGGTGGTGGTTGTAACGACCGGTTTAATCCGAGTCGACGCGCACGTTCGTGTTCGCGGGCGAGTCTGGCGCGATCGGCGGTGTCTTGTGGCGTCGTGGGCGCGCCGAGTTCGCGTGTCGCCAAGTAATCTCGGCGAAGGAGTTCAAACTGAGCGTCGTCGGTACGAAAAGTAACCGTCAGTACGACGATATTGCGCGCGAGAGATACAGAGAGAGCGAAAGAGACGCGAATGAAAATTCACACGATGACGAACCTCTTCTTTGTCTTCGCTTTTGAGTTCGATGCGACTCGGAGGACGACGTAACATGTGCGAAAGTGAGGACACCCGGGTTTGGAACACGAGGCAAACGCGCGCAAATGTGACTGAAGTAATGAATTTTTAGGAGACAATCTCTCAACTACAGTGGTTCTACTAAGGTATAAATACTCAACCGCGATCCAACACTTGGATGGGCACACATACGCAAACAAAAACGCACAACACTAAAAAGCAATTCGCGGTGGCGGCGACAGACAAATTTATCTGCCTTGAGCCAACAACGTGCGCGTTTGTTCAAGGTTACCTTCGACAAGCTCAAGACGAGCCTTCGGGAGCGGAGCTAAGCCGTTGAAAGAGAAGTGACCAGCCAATTGGTTGAGGGCGTTGTAGAACGCGCGACCCGAGGCAGTCTTGGATGAACCGCCCGGCGCGTACTTGGACGACCACACGTTGGACGTCTTTTGGAACGCCGCGATGGCCTTCTCACGCGTCGGGTCATACACATCCATAGCCAACAATCGTTCAACCTCAGACACAAATGCGAGCGTGTCGCTTTGATATGTCGTAAGGTTCGGATTCGTCGATGCATTCGCCGCCTTGAACTCCCGGCGAGGCGCGTTGTATGAATCCGCCCCGAGTCCATCTTCGGCGAGAATTCTCGCGCGGCAGTCCGCACCATCCTCCGTCGGATCGCACACCTCCTTATACTTACGGTTCGGGTCCATCGTTTGCGCGCGCGCCGGCGCGCTCACGAGCATCACTGCGTGCGAAAATACATACAAATGTCAGTTCTTCAGCGTTGGTGCCTCGCGCGCGCTTTTTTATCAATCAACCACACCACCGCTCCATCGGTCGTCGGCGTCCCATCACAGCCACCACCACCGTGGTCGTCACACCCACGCGTCATCATCGCGCATCTCTCTCGCCGCTTTCGCGCGCACACGTACCCGCAGATGCAGCCGCGAACAACGCATCGCGTCGGGACGTCGTCGTAAACTGTTCCTTGCCCATCGACGCCTTGGCGGTCGTCGTCGTCGCCGCGCGGCGGTGGTGGCGGCGCGGCGCCGGCGTCGTCGTCATCGTCGTCGTCGTCGTCGTCGTCGTCGTCATCGTCATCGTCATCGTCGTCATCATCGGCAGGCGCGGACGCGAGAGGCGTCGAAATGTGCGGCACAGCGAGGACGCGCGCGCGAGGCTGGGGGCGTGACGTCACTCGATTGGCACGGTGCGCGACTATGACTATGACTCGATGGACAATGTTCTAGGATGTTTATACCCACGCCGCCCAGCCTGGATACATGGATGCGAGCCTGTACGGGTCTTGTGCGTCGTGGAGTAACTGTTGGACTTGACCTTGGATGGAACGTAATTCGCCGTCTTCGTAGCCGTCGAGTTTTTGCTTGACGCGCATCAACGCGCGCTCGGCGTCCAAATTGCCCTCCTCGGTGGCTTGGGCTTGGTCGAGATACGCTTGGATTGAGTTGGGGTGCGTGTGTGAGATGCGGTCCTGACGCTTGCCACCGACGGCCCATTTTAAAATTGGATCGTGTACGAGAACGGCGATGATGGTGGTCAGCGCGTCGCGGTTGGAGCGGAGCACCTTCATCGTTTCTTCGCAGCAACGACGCATGACGCCTTCGACGCCGCACGCGCCCATGCCGTCGACGATGTCGCGAGTTAAGCGAAACGGCACGCGTTCTGGAGTTTTTAACGTTAAGCCTTGTTCGAACGTAACGCCAAAATCGATGTGCACGAACTCTGCGGTGGCTTTATCAATCAAGATGTTGCTGCTGTGTCGGTCGCCGAGGCCTATGACGTAGCCGACGATGGAGTTCACTGCGCACGATCTTGTGTACGCCACGCGTCGCTCGAACCACTGTACGGGCTGAGGATAATGTTCGAGGAAAAAGTTGTGCATCACAGGTTTGAAACCTTCGCACACTTCTTTGTAGCGCTGATGAATTTCGCTTGGTTTAGCGTTCATCATCAATTCTCGAATATCCTTCGACTTCATGTCGCTTGGACGATACCTTTCGTGCGCGCCTCGAGTACTGCTGACGAGATACGTCGAAAGAAGCGTGGTGTTGTCAACCCATTGGAGTAAACCAGCTTCGGGAGAAAATGGAATCACCTTGTACGTGCGGATTCTCATACTTCGCTCATTTGTACTTGGACATTGCTTCAACAGCGTATTCACCAGGCCAAACAATTGTTGAATGACGGCGTCTTGGCGTAAATCATCATTGCCGCTCTTTGCGAGCTGGCGATAGATTCGTCCATCGGAACCATGACATTCTAAAAGCTTGGGTTGGTTAATACCACCAACTAATTTCGTACATTCCCCAAAGTGTGCAAAATACGGAAAGCTACCATCGCGGTACTCGCACGTCGGATCGACGAGTAGAGGTGCAGTGAGCACCGGAATAAGTTTCAAGTTGTTCAATGAGCGTTTCTTCACCTCGGTCGGTAAGCTGTGAATGTAAATGGGTTCATTCGATTCTGGTAACTTCAACGCAGCTACATGGATGTAAGCTTCGATGATGCGATCCATTTGCACAAGAAGTTGTTTACATGCATTTGAACCAGCGCCGTAATTTTCAAGTAAACGTTTTGCCGCCGCAATCTTTTCAGACGACGTGCGAAAATCTCCCGCACGTTCAACCCTATCACCGCGCGTAAGAGCTTGAATCTGATACAAAACGTGATGCGGATGGTCTTTCATCAAACGCTGGATCAAAGTCTCGAGAATTTTGATAAAGTCATTCTCAGCGGGACACGGCGTACCAAGGCGACTCACAATTTGGTGTGAAAGCTCAAGAAATACAGCACTTGGTATCGTTAAGCGAGTGACGAGCTTGTTCATTTCCGCATTCACTGAGTTAATCACCCTAGTCGTTTCTGAACCACGAAATGTGCGATCATTGCCCTTGCCGCAAAATTCAAACCATAACGCAATCATTCTAAAAACGCTCGCCTGACTGTTCCATTTGCCTGCCTCGAGAGACCGACGATAACCCTGCAGAGCAGTAATCAAAGAATTCGAATACTCCTTGTACACCTGCATAGCTTCATCGCGATCGTTTGCGATTTGAACTTCAAGAGGGCTGATTCGCATGGAAAGGCTCGTTGCTTCTTCTGCAAGTTTTACGAACGCTGGTGTCCCCTTTTTCCTTCGTTGCAATTCATTGCGCTTGACTTCTCGTTCACCTCTTAAGCGGGTCAATTCGTTCTCATTACGTTCTCTCAGGCGCTCTGAACGCTTCCATTCTGGAGAATTCACTCGCTCCTCAGACTGACGGTAGAGTAAATCCGTGTACTGCGCGAGACGATAGTGGCACCGACTGAGCAAACGCAAATGCGTGACGTGATGATACCCGTCCTTCGTATATAAGACACTGTCGGGATACTTGCACGTTTTAGACTTTTGCTTCGCCACGGTGAGATCAGCGCCATATGTACTGGTCACCCCGTTGACGCAGTCCAAAAATCTGCTCAAGATAACTTTACTTGATTCAGTGCGGGCGTTTGCTTGCCACTTTGACAGTAGGCAAAGCAGTTCATAATATTGAGCGGTCGACTTTGGATCTACTAGAGGACTTTTTGTCGTGTCTAATTGTTGCGTCAACGAGTTAGGTTTCATTTGACGCACGATTGAGTTCACGATAGCTATTGCTGATTCAGATTTGCCTTGCGCCCAAAGCAACTTTGCCTCTTCAACGCGCCATGGAGACGTCTTGGAAATTATCAAATCTGGACGTTGCGTGTCATGCGCTGTCGATCCTCTTTGAGCCATCATGCGAATTGTTCGAATTGCTTGTACACCCTCCGTAGTGTGGCCGTCTTTTCGCGCTAAAATAGACGTGCGTGTCAACAGTTGTGTATGTTGCTGCTCGAGTCCAGCCATGTTGAGTATGATGCCCTGTAAAGCAAGCGATGGTTCGATGAGTCGAAACGGCGCATTTTCAACGTTGCGTGATGACCAAAGATCGCGCAGACTTTGCATAGCAGCCTCCAAATTCGCCAATCCATCGGCACAAAAGTATCGCCATAGTTTTGCGGCATCTGAAACATCATCTAGCATCCGCATCCGCATAATCGTGATATTCATAGCATCTGACGACTCTGCTCCTCCACGGATGGCATTTCGAAGTAAGTGTGCACGAGAACGATTGGTTTCTTGAACTGCGCAGCCCACATCGTTTCTATCGAGCGCAGAAAGTGCGGAGTGCAAGCTCTGGTTAAATGCAGCTGCACTAGATGTACCTTGCGCGCGTGTCAGTGCAGTCGGCAAATTCCATTGGCCTGCTCGCCAAGCTGCTTCAAACTGCACCTCTTTGAGCTCTGGTGAAGCGAACTCTTCTTCGCCAAATGCTTTAGAATATGATTTAAGTAAATGAAGACATCCAAGCTGGCGCAACGCCTTTACCAATGGAACACGTGATGCGGCATCGGCGACGCCAAAATCTTCGGCGTCGCCACGCAGCAAGTCGTACCCAGCAAGCGCACGATCCCATTGTCCCTCATGCTCATTTAAGTGCAGTTGTAACTCTAGGGCATTCGAGCGAAGTAAACCATAAACGCCATCAGGTTCAGACAAACTCGATTGAGCCTTGAGTAGAAGAGCAAGATACAGTGGCACTTCATCAGACATGTCTGCCTGAGAGCCAACCGCGTTGAGCGCAATAGTCCCACTTTGAGATTCGACCCAGTGTTCGACAAATAAGATGGCAGTCAATGGCGCATGCGTCTCGATTGCGGCTTGTGCGACTTCAAGATAGTCCACGTTGACCCAATATACTTTATTCCACTTATGTGCAGCTGGAATGTTTCTCTGAGCAGGTCTCGACAATGGTAGTCGTCGAAAAGCCTCTGTACGTTTAGAGCGTAGAGCATCTAAAGCTCGAAGTAACGTTTTTGCTGGCTTTTTACCTCCTGGTTGACTTGCGCGAAGTAGACACATTGAAATACCTCTGCTAACACATGCGTGCACGTCTCCTGCAGTCGGCGACGGTGATTCGGGATAATTCAAAGCCAAGTCGATAAGCACTGAGGGTAAGAGTAAATCCGCTAAAGCGGCATCACTCGCCGCCATCGATCGTAAAATCAACAAAACTTGATCTTTGCACTCTCCAATCAATCTATGGACGAGCGTACACAACCATGATTCATACTGCACAGTCAAATCCACAGAACGCTCTCCCGAATCAGCGAGCCAAATGCGCGGATCATCAAGCACATATGATTCACTAGGTATAGAAGGAAGTGTCTGCACTGGGGATATAAAACATTCAAATTTCGTCGATCGCGCGAACGGTTCGAGATAGAGTTGCTCAATGTCGCTCATTTCCGGATACGCCTTCAAGACTTTCTTGATAAGAAACATTTCTCGCAACGCCGTCACAGTAGATCGTACAGTTGAACTTGATGACGAGCAAAGCAAACTGCACAAGTGCTGCAGGACATCGCGCATGATTCGAGAACCATCACGGTCCGGTAAAACCTTTCCTCCTGAAGTTGTACCGGGTGGAGCAAACGCTATTGTATTTGGACGTAGCGGCCCGAGCAATGAAAGAAGTTCCGCAGCGATTGCCAAAAGTCTTGCGTCGTCAAGTGGTGTCACGAGCTCAGCGAATCTCCAAACGTTCTCTGGAATTGGCGAAGATGAGTCGCTCTTGCACAATGTTAAAAGTTCGCTCTTGTGCTTCAAAGCCTCTGTGCCACTTGCGCGAAGAACAACTCTTCGTAAAGTCGGCGGTAGAGCAGACGCGCTATCAATCACAGAAGCAAATCTATCTGCAAATGTTGGCTTGTCCGGAATATTATCGAGTATCAACTGTAGACTGCTTAAATTTGGAACATCCGGCATAGGTGGCAGCATACTCAACGGTCGCTGCATTGATTCCGGCGCACCACACACCGTGGTGTTTATCAAGCCTTCCGCTTTCTCGCGCTGCCAAGTCGATATCGCGGTACTTTCCGATGCAGCGACTGTGGCAAGAGAGAAGACAAGCGGCAATACGACATGCTCCATCGTCGACGTAAGATGTTTGGACGCTGAACTCTTGCAATCACGCTCATCCAACTCGTCGTAAGTTTGCTTGACTAATGACTCCAATATTTCACAGCACGTTGTACCGACAGTTGAATCGACAACGTATGGAAAAAGCATGAAGTGAGCGTATCGAAGTATGGCATGGGTTTTCATCTTTTCTTCACCGAAACATTCGAACAAAACCTTGAGAGCTGATAAAACTTTCAATCGATGACGAGATGAAACCGCAGCATCGAGCGCTTCGTGAACATGGAGCATCGCTTGAAACATAATGCCCTGTTCCCATTCAATTTTGGAATTCGATTCGCTCAAAAGTCTCTGTACAACCTGCACGACGTCATCCGACTTTTGGTATGGCGGTGGAATGTCACACATGCTCGCGCCGTGGACTGGATCTCTCGCTAAAAGTAACAATTCGAATAAAACGCTCAGTCGATTTGAAACGGAGTTCGCATCCCAAGCAGTGCCGCCGCGCGCCATCTTTTTTGCGCGAAGAAGCGTTTGTGATGCTCGTTCGTCGTGCGCCGCAGTAATATACAATTGTGCGTGCACGGCATCCCAATCAGCTTGAATTAATTTGTCGATGTGTTCTACTGCGCCACACGTGGAAGCCAAGATTTTCAGATTGCTGTCGTCCTTGTCGTACAGTAAAGCAGGCAAAAGATTGCGTTTAAGGCTGTTTGCAACATCACGCTTCGTCGCGTCAGCTGATAATCCAAGAAGTTCAGGAATGTCAAACAGCAGTGAAACACACATTCCCGAATTGGCCCAGAGCTTGCAAATTGTACGGCTGTGATATTTCACGAATGAATGAATTGATTGATGACCTGCAGCGGTGGCTAGATACCTCAAAGCGTTCATGGCTGGGACATGAATATGCTTGCTACGCCGTGCGCGGTGGTAAATTATCATGTACGCGCACCACGGCTCAAGAACTCGAGAAACGGTACCAACTGCTGCGAGAGTGTGCAAACTCGAAGACTCAACTTCGATATCAACCCCATCTTCCATGCTGACCACGTTTATGTCACCGTCGTGCGAAAATTTACATTTAATGGCCAAACCAGAAACAATGTTGTTTTGAAATATGCTGATGTGATCGGCGTCTTCAAAAAAGTCAAGAATGCAAGCCATCGCCACGCCCGAGTGAATACGAACAAGATAACTATCATCACCCAACATCCATGCCAAACAAGCGCCAAACTGTGGTTGGAAGTAATCCAGATTCAGTTTGAAGAGGGAAAACAGACAATCGGCTAACGCGGCGCGAGCAGAACAGTGTCGCAAACCACACGGTTCTTCAGAGTTGACAATTCCAGATGCCCTAGATACTAACGTTGAAATAGACTCATAAGTAGTGATCGGTATTGTGTCGTCTTTACTATCTTTCTTCAGGCGATAAAGACCGTTTGCTAGTATAGAAACTTGGCTGAGCAACCACAAACGAGACGAGGATGTCAATCCTGCATTGTCATCCAAATTTACCTGCCCGCGAGACACAGCTTCAACCACGGGAAGAATGTGCTCTAAGAGATACTCAGAATCAGCTGCGCCTAATAATTTGATCACTAATTCTACAATTTCTTGCGATATGCCGATACCACAAGACCCACGAGGTGGGGCACCATCTGGTGGCACTGAAAAACGCAACAATGTTGACACAGAACCTGCGACTGCATCTGGAACCACCATGGCTAACGACTCGAAACACCGCAATATTTGACGAATGATACGTTCACTAACGATGACGTTATTTTCGGAATCCTGAGTAGCAGCCGCGCTGGCTGCGAGCATCTGTGAGGCGTTCGAATGTTGAGTATCAGAGAAATCGGTCCCGGCCATTTCAAAATCTAAATCATCATCAAACATTGAAGCTTCCTGTGTCGACGCCCGAGAACTCAAAGGAGTGATACTTGCCTGGAGACCATCACTTATGATTTTGAGCAAACTTCTCGCCATAGCGTGCAGCGCGTTCACTAAAGCATGTAACGTATGCTCCAGGCTAGGTACCAAACCACCGACGTCTTGAATCTCCTTGAACGCCGTCATGAGAATTGGAACGTAATCAAGCAAGGTGTTCTTCGCGGTAAGTAACGAAGTAGCATCGAACTCTAAAGATGCCGTGATACGGATTATTATCAATGCCATCAAATCACCAGTGACTCCCCAATCTTTATTTTGAACTGATTTAGAAGCTTGCCCGGCGGCGAACACAGCACTGATGGTTCCTAAAGCGACTGTGCATACTCGAATAACATCTTCGGTTTGACTTGAAATAGCTTCAATCATGCACTTCGCACTTTCAATATGTTTATTTGGATCCATACTTATCTCTGAAGCATCTAAAACACCCAGCGACGCGTTCGCAAGGGACACAGTCTTTGAGTCCCGGAAATCTAGTTTCAGCAAAGAAAACGGCGCCGCAACGAGATGAAGCTTTTGAACCTCACTGTGAAATTCGTTGTACGCCTCATCATGTAACTCAAGCCAAATGCGACTATCTGGGTCACTAATCCATGGTTTATGCGAGCCAGCAATCAGAGAGTTACGGAAGGCTGATTGCACGCGAAGCAAAGCTAAGTTTCTGGATGAAACCACGTGTGCGCGCCGGCCGTAAAGCGATAGGCGTTCGTCATTCTTCAGCGACAGCCCAAGTAACAGCCAATTGAAATAATCTGTGACTGCACGCCCAGCTACAATGAGGTCACCCATACCTACGGATGCCACTGCTCCCACGAGCTCTAGCGTCGCCAGCGTTGGTGCCTCAGAAAATTCAAAGATGCCTAATTGCCAAAACTTCTGCTTCAAGGATGATGGATGAATGAGCTTGGAGCTAATCATCGTTGCTAACAATAATAATGTTTCATTTGCAATGCGCAAGTCCGATAGATGGACCGGTAACCAATACAACAAGCACTCTGTGACATCTGTCCACGATATAGACGCCTCATTTTGTGACGCCCACGCAAGTTCTTGTAAACATCTCATCACCCAGAGTAGACGGGCTTGAAACTTCATATCAGACATCCCACCTTGAGCAAATGATTCGCCCAAAGCGGTCGTTAATACAGATGCGCATTTTCCGAGATCTTCTGAAGACAAGGAGGAAGAATGTCGCTTCAAAAAAACACTAAACGTGGCACCCCAACATCCACTCTCATTCATTAAATTTGACATGACGCGGTCGAGATGCTCCGCCTCGGGACGCGCACGCTTCGCCACTCTCTCGAGCTCACAAGCGATCGTCCTTGGTTTGTTCTTGGAAATCATCAACAGGTCGCCATAAAGTTCAAACAAAAGTCTTTGTGGCAACTTCACCTCGAACCTATCGGCGTTGTCTCCGGCGACTGACCGGTCTGACCCAATCTCATCGATCTGACGCTCCAATAAATCAAGCATATCGTTTACCTTGTCATCGCTTACTAAATCTAAATTCACCTGGATATACAAATATTTGATCAACTCTTCCTTCAATCGCCGATCGCGAACGTTGCCTTTAAGCGCCCATGCTAAAAATGGCTCTACACTTTCATGCAACGCACTCGTGCGCGAACTCACATTTAAGCTCGTTTTTAGAAGGAAACTATTCATGGCTGAAATTATTGCCGCCGGAGTACGTCCATCTTCTCGCATATTTCGAAACAACTCCTTGAACGAATCTAACAATCCGAAGACGGCATCGATAGAGAAATCAAATGGACAGTTGTGCACCAGTAGATTAAAAGCCGAAGCGCCGCGGTATCTCTCCTCTTTGTTCTCACCCGTCGCGTGATTATCATCAGTTGACAGTAATCCGGACGCAAAGAATTTAATTAATCCTTCGAATACACCTTGCTTTGCTCGTGCACAGTACTCTGGTGTGGACAACATGTGTGCGCGCAAAATGTGCACGTAATCGACGACAAAATTCCCATCGCCCGTCTCTAGTACCCAAAGTATGTGCGCAAAAATCTTTCCCGCGCGGCGAATTAATGGTGCTGCTAATCCATTCGTACGTTTTCTACCTTCGGCGACGCCAATACACTTTCGCAGCAACGAAGGTACGTTTCTATCGATCATGCGCTTGTCATCCTCCAACTCGCTCGTCGCGCACACCATCACCGAACTCACCAATCCCGCCCATGTGTGTTGCACGTCCCCACGACCCGTGGCGTCGAAAGACTTGCTCCCTACATCTAAATGTGTGATGAAATCATTCGATTGCAATAACGCCAATAACTCTTTTACGCCATCCTGTGTGTGAATCAAAACCAAAACGCGCGCGCGCGTTAGTCCACAACGTTACATGGTCAATCGCCAAGCGCCGCGCAGGGCTTTGCTCTGGCGTCATCAGAGCGACACGCACGAGTATTTGCCGTGTGCAATCTAACGTACCCGTCGTTTTCGTAACTTATCGCTCCGTAAACTCTCGTGTACGGCGACAATTTCTTCCATCGTGAATCACGACAGGCAGCCAAAGTAACAACCGACGACAGTTATGCACGACGACGACGCCCACGCAAGAGCCGCCTAAAATACGTTATTGATGAATGCTATCCATTAACCAAATCTTTGCGATGGTTGATCTCGCGTATGCGCGAAGGACGACGTAAAGTGATGTGTTGTTTTTGAATGGCGAACGCGTCTGTCTCGAAAGTCGTGCGCGTCGAATGGACAAAGAAATAAAACGAATGTGCCTAGCGCGCTATTATTATCAATGATTACTAATGCAGTGGAGATGTGCACTAGAGCCATGGTCTCCAGCCAGTCCAAGCCACGGCTAAAATCTCCGGGTTGGTTGCTAAATCTATGAGCGCGCGTACTTGTTCTTCGACATCGCGACATTTCGCGCGCGGCGGTGTCTTTGCGTTGCTTGTGATTAATGCGGTCAAATCATTCCAATGCGTGCGATTCGCGTGCTTAATTGAGCATTGCTCACATAAAGTGTGTACCGGGTTGTCCAGCTCAAGTTTTCCGCACGCTCGAGCGACTTTCGCTTGAATATGTCCGCCTTGTTCATTTGCGCCCGTCTTCGCACGCGCACTCAGCGCCTCACGTTGCCAATCAAACAATGGGTCCCGAAGGAATATATCCATTACGCCCTTCAAAAGCGTCGAACCTTGTTGTAGCGAGCGCATAGTTCGAGTCATATCCGTCTCTAACCACGTGCGCGCGTTTAGCGGCGCAAGAACATCTAGCAGTACGGGAGTAGCGCGGAATGGCGCGAGCTCTGGTATGGGTAGGTGCGTCGTCGCCGTTCCGAAAGCGTACCCAAAATCTATATGAATCAGAGAGCCGGTGGATATATCAAGTAGGATATTGTCCAAGTGTCGATCTCCAACACCAGCGATGTATCCACAGATACTCGATGCTGCCAAAGACGAAGCAAACGCTTGGCGCATCATGACGAAAGATTCGGCACTTCCAGCCGATGCAAATATCACATTTCGCAACGCATATTTCGCACCTGAAGCGTTCCTCAATTCACCTAAGATTGCGATTGAATCCTCTTTCGATGGTTTCCCAAAAGCTTTGAGATAATCTGCGTGCTCTGTTGGCCCAACTTCGTCTTGTTCTGCGCGCTTGCGCTTGCCCAATCCGAGGGCAAATTCTTTGATGAATTGTTGATGGCGCTCAAACGCACTTTCTTTGAGATGCGCTTCTCTGTTCACAAGACCCAACAGAGGGAATGAGTTTCCAAGAAATTCAATCAAACCAGAACGCTCTGATAGCGGCGAGACGTGAAAAGTGCGCATTTGTAGTCCTCGCCCTCGGGACTCTGGATTCTGCGCCAGTAATCGATCCATGCTCCGAAAGAGGCGTTGTACACGCTCATCTTGACGAAGGTCCTCAGACCCCTTTGCGATAAATTGATAATCTCTCCCATCGCTTCCACGGAAACTTATTTTCTTCGGTCTTTGTTTACTTGCAAACACTTGTGCCTCAGGAGCAAAGCCAGTGATGTACACGTGCTTTTGAATGTCTGGTGGCGCATTGATGTTATCATATTGGCCGGGAATTTCAAGGATTGCGGCACAATCGTGAGGTTCGAAAGCATTGAACCATGTAGAAAAATCAATCAAACGGATCCTAGAAGAGGACTCCAACGCCGCGTATTTACTATTCCACACCGAGCCGATCCTTTGCTCAGCTTGCTTCAAAGTGTCGTGCATGCGAGAGCCGTTACTGTGACACGCTATGGCTTGTTTCAAGATTGGCCCGGCTACCTCAGCGAAACGAGCATTTATTGCACCAAAAGAATTGCTTTCGGTAGGCGCTAAATCTTCAAGCAATCGCTGCACGAGCCTTTGAACGTCTGAGACATTTCCTTCGTACTCACGAAGCTGTATTTGTTGCCGGAACCATGCGAGACGATTCATTGGGAAATCAAGAAGCTCGATTGCTCGATTGAAACCATCGTGCATGGAAGACTTCAGTGCGAAACTAATCCTCTCACTAATATTTTGATCCAAATTGTACTTTATCAAATCGAAATGAGGTCTCACTGCGGATGGGTACTTTGAAATCAGCCTCTGCAGCAACGGCGCGATCACGTCTTGCACAGACGCTTCCTCTGCCAACATTGATAAAAGTTGCGGAATCCAATCAAGAAAAAGCCAAGACGGCACGCGTAAAATAGCTGAGCCGAAATCTTTCAGCGCACCCGGTGAAAATTCAGTTCGTAATAACACGAGCAAACGAGGTATGAGATGTCGAGCTGACATTTCACCCGAACCAGAGATCTCCAAGGCCTTGAGAGCATGTTTAATGAAAATTTCTGTCATGTTTGACGACGATTCATCTAAGCTCGACTCGAGCCATTTATTCACAGCGTTTGCGTTCTCCGACGTTATGTTTGATTCCGTTTCACCGTAGAGATTCTCGAGCATAGTGTCGCAGAAATGCGCAAGTCGCAAGGACGCCTCGGACATCTTCGCCACGTCGCCAGTCGATTCTGATTCACGCGCGGCATCCATGTAACGATCAACCGCAGCGATTGCAAGATCGGGCACATCTTCTGAATCGTGCGCTTTTGCTAGCTGTTCGCACATTCTCGCCTCCAAGATTGCTGCGCTTATTCTCTCATTCGGTTTCCAGGCGCCTTCATCAAGTCTAGCTCTGCACATTTCTAGTGTTTTACGAAGCGCTTGACCACTGCCGCTCAAAATTTTCAATTTGAACAGTGCGTCATGTACTTTCCAATCACTTTGCGCGGCGGTCTGCTGGGTCTGTTGGATTGCTTCGATATATTTGCGAAGAAATTTCTGTGATAACACAACCTGGCCGACTTCGCGTAACCCATCTGCCGCTTGCAAGCACATGTCTGTCCGTAGCGTCACAATTGAACTTGTTTGAATTTCTGGCACAATGTTTACCAAGGCACCCATAAGCCTCGAGCGAAATGTCACAACTCGCTCCCATACTTCTGATGGATCATAAAGTGGAGAAGGCCAGCGTTTACGCCATCTCTTTTCGAGCTTATCTACCACGAGATTCGCTTTGCTGTTGTCGAATCGTTGACGGCTTTCTCTGATGGTCTCTATGCATTTGATTGTCTTCAACATTTCATCGATTTCGACTGCGGGCTGCAGGGATTGAATCAGCTTTCGCCGAATAGCGATTGCAGACGAAGGTGTTGAACTCCATGTTTCAGCAAAAGTCTTATATACTTGGGACAAAAATTCCTCAGTCGCGTCCTTTCTATCCTTGGATAAAGCGTGCAACGCAAACTCAACACCGAGATTCTTCAGTATCTTCTGATTGCGTTCACTATCACTCACGAGGTTTTCCATGAATGAATCATCCATTAGCGGCTGTCGAAGAGCAACGCGGACTGCCGTGCAAAGCGACGAACCTCCCGAAGCCTCGCCTGGAATGTTAAATTCAGCACTTTCAGACGCTGGCGCGTCTGGCGAAGCTCCGGTGAGCTCTTCGGAGAGATCTTCCCAATCTCCCAGACGTTCGGCACAACGGAAGTATTCGCGATTCCATAGATCCTTTTCGCGCTCATTTCGATCGAGACTACTTTTCAAAAGAGATCTATAGCGTTTGGATGCGTCTTGCAAGTTACCCATGATTTCTTGACGAATCGCCTCCACTGTGTCTGATTCAGAAAATGCATTGACAAAGGCAAGGAGCGCCGAATCATCATGACCAAGAGACTTACTGAGCTGTGCCAGAGCTTCCCATAACTGAGATGACTGATGGCCTGCTTTTATTAACGCTTCCAAAGCGATGACGCCGCTTGCAAGACAATTACCATTGACTGCGAGTCTGACAATGTGTTGCGCCGGCGCTTCTGCCTCTGGTATAGCTTCACACAGTGAGAGAATAAATTGAACCAGAGAAGAATTTTTTCCGGCAACTGTCGAAGTGAATTCTATCAGCGGCTGCGTGACAATTGCCAGCGCGTGCGCTTGTGATCCGCTACTCATATCTTCGATGATAAATTGACTCTCGTCGCGAGCCGCCTGCGACAACTCTTGGAGAAGCGAACAAGCAAGCGTTGTGTCGCGCTCAGCTGTCACTAAAAACGGAGCCAGTAATTCTCGACAAGATATCTTCACATCCGGCAAATCACCAGTTCTATACTCTCGTGTCAGTTTCACACCATGCTTAGCTTGCTCAATCATAAAATCTTCAACCTTCTTCTGCTTGGCCGCTTGAACCGCCCGACCAATCTTCAGAGTTGAAGCTTCAGGCTGCCAAGGCTGACGAATTTTGTCAGGTCGCGCGCGCGCGAATGATGGCAATCGCTTGTCTGGGTTGAAATCTTCTGCAAGTGTAGCCGCGAAAATAGGATCTTCGTCTTCTGCTTTAACACCGATCGGAATTTTAAGAAGAGACAGCGCCTGTTTTTGAGTCTCCTGTAAACTCACGTCGTCCACGCCTTCATGTGCTTGTGTCGTAAATAAGGGCATCATCGTTCGAGTCACCCCTGGCCTCCATGTTACGTTGAAAGACACAGGAGTGAATTTACACTGCGATAAGTCGTTTTCAATCAACGGCCTCATGAATGCGGGATTCATCTCTTGCACAGCAAGCATTAAATGACACGCCGCCGCGAGCCACAAGCCTTCGGAATTCGCAGATGGAATCAGACAAAGAACATCACGGAGACGTCCAACTAAATTTTCATTAGCCAAGCGCAGGTTCCAAAAGTTCAAAACGGTACGCTGGTTGTCAGTAGCGTTGTCAGCGAGCGCTCGTATTAGTGGATCTCGAACAGCGGCTTCATTTGCAAGTTCAGGATATACCTGAGCGATAGCGACGCATAATCTTGTGTGCGCTTCACGAACTTCAATAATGGACTCCATGTCAACCGCGGAATCTATAGCGCACATGGCGGATCTCCATAGCATAAGACTTTTACTCTCGCTTTTCAATCCCATGTTCAGGCCTCGACTCAGCGTACCGAGCAGCATTGTCAAAATTTTACTCTCCTTTTGCTTGACCAGAGAAGGAATGAATGGTAAAAGTTCGTCACACGTTGCACAGGTCGATTCTACAGAATCATCTGCTGTCAGTAGCCTCATCGCTATGACTTTTGGTTCACTGAAAATCTTGTCTAATAATGCTCGCACCTTCGACGCAAATCCTGACTTGTGTGGATATTGAGGACAACTGAACGCTATACGATCCAGCGTGTCAAGAAACGCATCGTACGAACCTTTTGCATAATAAGCTGTTAGTTTGTCATTCAAGTCCATGTACCATTTGTGTTGCTTATCGCCAGAACTTTTCATGATTTTGCCGAGGAGTGCTGCCGCGACAGAGTTAAGTTTGCGTCCGGTGTTAGATCCAGGACGCATCAAGCATGCGAGAGTGGCATTCGCAAAATTGATTCGTACGCCATCGCCCAACCTCTCGCCTTTGGATGACACAAGGAATGCAAAATTGTCATGCTGTAAATCAATCACGTTGTTGATCAATAGTGAACCGATAATCTGCATAGCAGTCAATCTGTTGCCCGCTTCTTTTTTCTCGTCCTTCCATTCCAAGTGTTCTTGTAACGTATACAGTGCGGCTTGAAAGTAACGCTCAGGCGACACAGTAGCAACTTCAACTGCATCTCTCAACCGTAGCATTAGTCGAGTGACCAGTTTGACGTTCTCTTTCATGATGTATGAAATTTCAGCTGGTGAATTTTTCATAATCAGCTCGATAATGGCAAGCAACGTTGATTTGTTCTCCTCAAAGCTTAAAGTCCACAAAGCATCGCATTCCAGCGCTATGGCTGACATTTCCCGTAAAGGCGCGGATACGAATTTCGTTGCCGATGCCTTGGTAATTTCGTGTAAAGCCGCCAGCGAATCGATAATTAAATGTGGATGTGCCACCAGAAAAGACGGCGACACGTTCAACGTCGTCATTGTTAAATCGGACGATTGATTTTCAGCCTTTGAGAGCTCCATGAAATACATATTTGTGCGACATAAAGCTTTGACGATCAATAATTTGATTCTGCCGTCGAGCTCAGGTGAGTTTAGTAACGCAGATATCTCCTCGACGACCTTAGTTGCCGCCGCTGAGTCACTATTTTCACCAGTCAATCCATTTGTCACTACGTGCTTGAGGAGTATGTGAAGCCCATTTGCTACGGGATGAGCTTCGAAATCATCCATCGGCACATCAAGCTGAACGTTTGAGTCATTCTCTTTTGGCGAAGCAGATATCTCAGCATCAGTCTTCAGCGTTGAATCCATAGCAGCTAACGTCGAGGAAAGCGTAAAACTGGCAACTGTCTTTGATGAAATTTGATCAGCACCGATGATTTCTTTTCTCGCCGCACTCCACTTCGCTTCCATCTCCAACGTCGAAGTACGGTCTACGAGCCTACTCCAATAGAAAGACGCATTCTCAAACAGCTTCATGTAAAATTTGACGTTTGACTGCGTAAGCACGAGTAATGAGATGAACAACATGTAAGCCATCTGAAATCGGAGCAGAGAATAGCTCTCATTGCCCAAATTGGGCTCAGCCGCTTTCCCGGAAAGCTCAGTTAATACAGCTTTGGACACAATCGCATTGAGCTTAGGTACTTGAACACATGGACCAGCCGCAAGTGAGGCCTTATCACATTTTGTATACATTTCGATCAGTACGGCGTAGCTTTGTAACGAGTGAATCAAGCCTTCATCGCCTGCACAAGTCGGGATAGATGACATTATGGACTCGGAGTTGGCCTCAAAAAAACTCAGAATTTCAGAATCGTTTGATGAAAAAAGAAGCGCTGGTAAGATACGACTCGAGCCAAGTAAACGCACTTGGACGGATTGACCTTTGAATTGCAGCGCATTCCATAAGTGCTGCGTGAGTTCGAAATTCCAAGTAAACTCAGGACTTTGCATTGCTTGCAAAAGCACTTCCTCTTTTGAATCCCGGCAGAAAGGAAGAAGGGCCACTAGCAACGACGGCAAACGACAAATTAAAAATGCCTCTTTGAATGCTTGCACTATCCCTGGATGACGATTCATAAAGATTTCAGAACTAGTGCAGCGTTCTTTTGTCATCATTTCTTGCAAAGAGTTCGTAAGAGCATCTTGTAGCTTGACTTGCAAAGGCTGCGGAAGTTTGCATCTCTCAAGCATTTCTGCAATCATGACTACCGCATCGATGAACGAATTCCAAAGCATGGATTCAATGTTAATGCAGCTCAAAACACCGTTAACGATCGCATCGCAACTTTCTGAAGACGCGAACAAATTGCTTTGTGATTCGCAACTTGAATGCAGCAAAACAGCTTGGCGTACGATAGCTAAAAAACGTTGATGACAGGCGTTTCGCACATCTGAGCTCTCGTCTCGATGACCGTCATACAAATGATGAATGTGATGAATACTTTTCTGAAGTGTTGCTAATAGTGATCCAGTATCCATATTTGCAATAGTGACTGTATTTTGACCTTTAGCCGTCATTTTGCGTTGCGAGCGCTCTAACACGCGCAAGATGATGTCGGTTGCAACAACACCACTGGTTGAATCTACATCCGTACTTGCAACTTGCAGCAATTCATCCGCGTAGTTTTCGAATTGATACCTGCATACACGAATAATATCATCCTGATAATTCCTGTAAAAGCTCTCTCCTAGCTTCGTCTGTTCAACGCGTGATGCGCGATCAAAGAGCAAATTCATAAGAATCTCTGGTGACATGTGGAGATGAAAGCATATGCGTAGGAGCAAAAGACCGACTGCGCGTTGAGGTGGGCTCGTGTGTTGTCCCAACTCGTACAACTTTATCGCAGTCCGCTGAGCTAAGTCATTTCTTGTCACATTACCTTCTCGGGGAACAACTTCATGTAAAAGCATTGTGCTCGCCAATTCCCAATAAGCATTAGCGAGACGCTTAGCATCCATACAACCTTGAGTTGACTCTAAACTCACCGCACCGAGATCAAACGCTTCATTCGAAATTGTCACTCGCATAACATTCAATATCGAACTCATCAATTGTCTCGAAATCGTTGATTGTTGATTAGCTGAGAGTGTCTTGATCAGCCGTGTGCCAGAACGTGCAAGCGCTCGACGACCTTTATCATCAGAAAGATCCACGCCAAGATTTTGAGGTGCAAATATAGCAGTCGATATGAACTTGGACATCGTCACTTGCGCGCCGTCACTTGTGCCTATTAAGTGTAACAATATTGATTCTTTATCAATATCGCTGAATGAAGATTTGAGAACGATTTCAAAAAGTTTGAGAATTTCTTGCGACAAACGCCCATGCGCCTGCTTCACATTCTGCGTTGCAAGAGCTTCGTCATCGGTACTGAACGCCGGCTCAACTCGATTTGAAATGGTTGAAATATACTGTCCCACTGCTTGAAACTGCGTGATTCTCGAAACTTTAAAAAACTCAGCATCGACGTAGCGCATCTCAATCATCCAAGATGACCATTGAAGCACCGCAATGAACTTCATCAACTGCTTCTCATTGAGCTCAGTAGAGCGCATGCTGGGAACAGCTGTGTCGACATAAGAAGATGCTATATCACTTTTACTCTTCAGCCAGGTCTTGACCTCGATAGACAAGAACCCTGCGACCGTTTGGAATGATCGTTGTGCTTCATGTCGCAAGAATTCATCGGCGCTCACGCTGGCCTCCAACAACGTCCGCGAGACGAACGTTTCAAACGATTTAGCTACTTTGGAGTCACTATTGAGCATCCAAGACATGTTCAACTTCATGACTCTCAAACATTCGCGGATGAGAATAGCCATCGCTGCGTCAGCGCCACGCGAAGATGGTTCACTGTTCACTTCGCGCTCACTCGATCTCGACAAACTACGCAATGTAACTTCAAGCATTTCCAATATGTGTTCATCCAGGAGCGCGCGATGAGTAGCCAGTTCCACTAGGCACCTTCTGAGGGCTGCAACTGCACCTAAGCGGTACGCAACAGCGGCGTGATCCATTAATCCATACAAAGTACGAAGAATATACTTGCAGCTCACCGTCTCGGATGTCGAACTGCCTGGTACGTACTTGATGCTCCACTTCATCAACTCTGCAGTAAGAGAAGCACATAAGTCTCGTACATCACCGCCTTTGGCCACGTTTGATAATCCCTCTACAATCGCATCGAATAAGCAAAGCGTGAGGTCCAATTCTCTAGCTTGGCTCTTAGCGTACCATCTCGTCATTTGGAAAACCAATGAATGAAACATTTGACGAGCGACAGGCTCAGGGTCGACACCTAAATCAAATATGACTGGAAACAATTTACTAAATATTGAACGATACCGAGATTCTGTGCGTGTATAGTCGCTGGCATCGCATACGGGAGCTTGAGCATTCTTACCAACCAAGTACACCGTTACGCCGTACAGAGCTTCACACGCCGCAATCTTAGTCGCTCGATCTTGCGATGAGAGCGCTAGTTGAGACGTGCGCGGCAACAAACTGTCGAGCTTGAGTTTAGCTGAAGAACGAACGAGTCCCATGGGTACCGAAACTTTGGATTCAAAATCCCATGGTGCGTTGAGCTCACGGCTTGAAATCATGGAGCTCGCGGAAAACAAACCATGCGCGTCGCCTCCCATCATACCCAAAATCTTCACGATACGCAGACATGTCGCTTGTGTTTGCAATTTATCATCAGCAACAGTATCCTTCGTGTCTTGTTGACGGCGACGTGTAGACTTGGTCTTTACATCATTCGTCAAGCTTTCCAAGTCGCGCTCAGAGAAGATAACATTCAAACGAGCCACTGAATCTAGATTCGCGCAAAGTTGCGACGATATTTTCGATAAATGTGGTAAAACTTCATCGTGGTGATCATTTAGCCAATTCTCTATAGTATCAAGAGCCACGTCAGTGACTTTCGGATGCTGTAGTCCAAGCTCCAGAGCCCGCAAAAGAGGCTCGATTAATTCCTCCACCGCAAGTATCACACCAGGTAAGGTCAGCAATAATCTTAGTACCGCGGCAAGCAATTCGCCAGAAAATTGCTTTGTGCCATGTAACACGTCTCTCAAAAAGTATCTAAATAAAGAAATAACTTGTTCCACATCAGGAGAAGAATTTTGGAAATATCCGCCTTGGTCCGCCACTTGAATCACCACACTAATGAGCTTGTAGAAGCCAGAGATAGAACTGTGTTTGCCAGCGATATTCATGAGTTCGGTGCTCAAATGATAAATCCAAGGTAAGAATGATGCCCGGGGTGATCGCTCAATAACCTCTTGCGCAAACTGCACCAACTGCAGAAATGTTTGCATATCACCTGGATTTGACGCCGCGGCTTTATCACCCAAACTCACGGCGACAGCTATTGTATCTACACCATCGATTTCGGGTTTTTCATCATTATCTTCTTGTTCACCTATGGCGACGATACCTAAGTCTAACGTTTCGCAGAAATACAAGAGTTCTTTCACGAACGAAGTCGTCGTACTGGCTATGGCTGATTGAACGTTGTGTGCCTGAAATCTTCCTCGATCCGTTGCGATTTCCAAATCATCCCCTAGTAGAGCGATCCAAAGATCAATGTACCGAGGCCACATTGGCTCGGGTGGTGCTAAGTAGAGCGCTTTGTCGATTGGATCTGGCGACGAAACTCGCAAAGTTAATGCGAGAAGACGAGATCCAATTTTCGTGAGTAAAGTCTGAAGTGCGCACCCTTTCGATGAGAGAGCGATGAACAAACTTACCAACGCATCGCGAACGAATGGCCGTCGCTTGCCTATCTCAAAAGCGTAATGTTCCCAAGTCCAATCAATTAAAGCTGCCAGAGTTTGAAGGAGCGTGTCTTCTGTCACTACTTCTTCTACACGTAACAAGTCGGCGTACGCTGAAATCAGACTCACTTGTCTCTCCATACTTTCAAAACGTTCAACGTATTCGTTTCCACCTTGTTTAAATTTCATATACATCGTCAGCTTACCCAGTCGACTCATGTAACTGTTTACTTCTGCGAATTCACCCTCTAACAACAAGAATGCGGGTTCTGCTAATTTTCCTAAGGCGCGAATGCAACCAGTTTTCAGTCTATGCGTCGGCGCCGGATCGCTGTCTAAGCTATCGCCCGATTTCGAACCGAGTTCTTCGAAAACCGGTGTATCTAAAGTTTCGAAAACTGTTTCTAAGATCTGTTTCAGCAAATGACCGCGCGTTGGGCGATCACAAAATGTTTCATCTTTGAAGGCTGAGGACATCGCGGGTAAAAACTTTTCATACGCCTCTATCGCGCACTGACTTAAGTCCTTGTTGTTCCCAAGACGCAGATGCAATAAAATGTTGAATAGCTGAGCTGACTTTTTCATGAGCTCGTTTTGAAGAGTGTCTGCATGCGAAGCAATCAATTTCAACGCTGCCTTATGAAGATCTTTGCGCTGCCTTGCCTCGACTTGTGTCGACAACACCGATAGCAGAATGCGCACGATGCGGGCGTGATTTGTTCGATCATCCGAGGACGATACTTCTAAAGACGCCGACAACGCTTCTAACGCGCTCGCCATCAAAACTATTTCTTTCTTAGCATCCTCTTCGTCATCAAGTGTAGCATCGATAATTCGAGTTGCGGCGGTCAACAACCATGAAGGCGTCGGCACGTCTGTTACATCCATGTCGCCCTCTGCAACGAGCTGAAAACCTTGTAAAGCCAAACCAGTGTGTATAGCACCAACTACACGCAAAATAAGCCCCTTGATTGTTTTCGTATTCTTCATCGTACGTTCGTAATCACGTCGCAACATTCGGGCCTGACTCTTCATCGAAGCAACGTCCAACGCGCGTGAGCCACTTCCGGCAAGTATAACCATAGGTTTCAGTGCTGCCGCCTTAGTGCCATTCGACGTCTCTCGACGAAATGCGCTTGAACACGTCATAAAAACATCTTTCGCGCGCTCTTCAATCGCCTCAACTCCCGTGCGCGCTAAACATTCCTCTAAAACTTCAAACGCTTTTGAGCGTCCGGCTGAGTAATCTCTCCCACGTCGCCCCTCTGTGGCATGTATATACCCCACGATCCCGGTCGTTGGATCGATGAGCCACGGCATGACGTGTATTAAATCATCGCGCGGTATGCTCTCGCACGTGTGCTGCATCACGCGCGCGTATCATCGTCAGTAAACATTTTCAAAGGCGCGCGTCGTCCGAGGTGGTTGCTCGAATCACGCTTCGCCGCGCCCAAGACGCACCTTAATCTCCGTCAGCGTCCCTGATGCGTGTAAGACCGTCGCATCGCTCGTGCTTTCATGCGCTAAGCGCGCGAGCAGTGGTTTCAACGCATAGCGATCGGTTGTCGTCATCGCATCGCGCCTCAAAGTAAGCACCTCCTTCCTCCTTCGCGCGACGGCACTCGTGCGCGCGCGACATGGCGAACGCGGCGAGTGCGCCAAGCGCTGGCGTCAATCCATCGTCATGGTTGATGAAATTCACGCGCGGCCTGGCGAAGGCGCCCGTCGACGATGGCGAGAAGAGTTCAAGTCGACAGCCGAGTTTAAATCAACAAGAGGCGGACGTGTCGAGTGATGCTTCGCCGACGATGACGACGTACACGACAACAAGGGAAGATTTGGGCCGAGCGACGTGGACGTTCTTACACACGTTCGCTGCGCAGTATCCTGATGAACCGACGAGACGTCAGGAGAAGGATGCTCGGGAGCTGATTGGTTTGATGACGCGCGCGTATCCTTGCGCTGAGTGCGCGGCGCACTTCGAAGAGATTGTCCGAGCAAATCCTCCAGATTGTTCATCTGGTTTAGCGTTGCAGCAATGGATGTGTGCTGCGCATAACGAAGTGAATGCGTCGCTTGGAAAGCCGAGGTTCAATTGCGATGAAGTGGGAAAACGTTGGAGCGCATTGGACTGCGGCGACGGGCCAGGCAACTCGGGTTGCTCTCTCGAAGGGCGACGAAAGAAAGTCATGAGCATGCGCCCTCGGTAGACATGTGTTGTGAGTGTGTGTTTAATATTACTAGTTAATAGCTAAAAAGTTCGAAAAGGAAAACTTTCACATCATCATTCCTTCGCCTTGGCACGCTTTGCGCGCGCGCGTATTTCAGGCAGAAACGCGGCTAACGGCTTGCCTTGCAAGTCAAGCTTTACCGATGGATTTTTACCACCAGAAGCAGATTTGCATCCAAGCTGACGAGTGTAAGACTGCAGCTCTTTACTATCGATGTTCAGCTGCGCCTCCATAATATCAAGTTTTAACGTCCAGCCGTACGCGCGAAGCGCGATGAGAAGAATTTGCAACCGCAAAAGATCTCTTGCAGCCTTGGAGAGCACAAATGCCCGCGAAGCACCGGAGTTATCTTCTTCCATAAACTCTTGGATGATTGCGCGTTGCAAATTAGGGTCCACCTCACTCTCACTTGCGTACAAAAATGGATGTTTGGGCTTGATTTCAGTTTCGCCATCTTCGCCTTTTCTTGGCCTCGCCTCCATGATGCGACCTTTACGAAGCTTTTCCAACTTACACAGCGCATCAGAGAACATAATCAACTTTGCTTGTTCGGTGAGCGCCTTGGAGTTCCCACCCATGAGTAACATTGACATGGCTTTCGTGAGTGGCTCGTACGTTTCTGAAGAAAGAGCGGTATCCGCCTTGACGGCATCCAAAAGCTCCTTCCACGCAAGCTTGGAGAACAATGCGTAGCATGGAGTGGTTTCTACTGGGTACGCCATACTCACTTCCGTCGCTTCGAGGTTGTGTGCCGGGATGTTTCGCTTCTTTCCAGCCTCGATGACGAGGTCGTTGCGACTCTTCATATTTGCCGTCGCGGCTGAAATGTGTGTCTCCATTTGTTGGGGCGAAGCGATTGAATCTTGGTCCAAACGCCGAGCGGCGTTGATTCTATTTACCTGTCGTTTGCGCTTATCAGAAGCAAACGCCTCGAGCTGCTTGGCGTTGATTGCGGCACGCACCGCCGGATCCTCCAAGTTGGCGTACTCGCTCACGCCGTGCTTTGTGTAATTGTACTTGTGCAATCGAGCCTCCAAATCAATCACTCGTCCACCGGCGATTGGAATGAGCTCCATGACGTACGCGCCATCCCCTTCACCCGGAGCAGGCTTCAATCGCCCCAACATCTGCCGAGCATTATTTGGAAACTCGCGCTCAAACGCTCGCCCGATGCCGCTCAACGCGTGCGTAAAATTCTTCCCTACGTAATCCACACCATCACCCCGTGCACACATCACCACGTTATTCGCCCTAAAAGGATCATCAAACGCTGCTTCATACACTTCTCTATACGTCTCTCGCATCTCCTCGCGATCCAAACCACGTCTCGGCCGCCACGCCTCAAACGTCACGTCTCGCTCCAACCCCCCAGCCCCGACCGCGGCGCACCGCAACACATACGGCCCATCGAACGCCCCGCAATCATCATCGCTATCATCATCACTCTCATCATCGCTCCCATCCCCTTTCGTCGCGCGCCGCTCGTTCACCTCAAACCGCACCGTGCGCACCCCGAGCGCGCGCAGGTGCTCCAGCGCCGTCGCCGTCATCGTCGTCGCCGCATCCCGGGACGCCATCGCCATCGCGCGTCGTCAGTCACGCCGCGTCCACGCGACCGAAATCGCGAAATCCCGCACGACGCACACACCCGCGCGCGCGCGACTCGCGACTCGCGACTCGCGACGACCAGGGCGCGCGCGCGCGCGCCGCCGGGAGACCCGACGCGGGCGCGTGTGCATTAATGTTCACGTGTTCAAAACGGGCCCATGATGCCGAATGTCCGAACAGTGACGCCGAATGTCCGAACCATCGATCGCACCCTCGAGAATATCTTGTGTTTGTGTTCGTCTGTGTGTCGTGCGTCGCGCTCGACAGACCGCGACGACGGGCGACGACGGGCGACGACGACGACGACGACGACGCGGGGTGGTATTTATTATCACCCGTATATATATACACGCACACGCGTGATTTCGCGTTCGCGTCGCGCGCGGTGACGGATGGATGCGATGGCGCGGTGCTGCGGTGCTGGCGTGGCAGCCGCGCGCGCGCGAGGTGCGCCGCGCGCGACTTCGTCGGGTGCGACGCGCAGAGGTGCGCGCGCGGTGCGCGCGGGGGCGGCGCACGGGGGAGAATGTGGTGTGGGGCGTGCGTGTGGCGCGCGCGCGGGGACGCGGGCGCGGGGACGCGGGCGCGAAGGGGCGCGCGCGCTGCGCGGGGCGTGGATAACGACTGGCGCTGGGACGGCGGACGGCGGAGGGGAAGGGGACGACGACGTCGCGACGACGAGCGCGGGCGCGGGTGGTGCGAGCGCGGTGGCAAATGCGGATGAAGAGTACGATGTGGTTGTCATCGGGAGCGGTATCGGTGGGTTGTCGTGCGGGGCGCTGCTGAGTAAGTACGGGTACAAGGTGAAGGTGTTTGAGTCGCATTATCTCGCCGGCGGGTGCTGTCATATGTTTGATCATCGCGCGCCCGATGGGTCGTTGTATAAGTTTGAGGTTGGGCCGTCGATTTGGGAAGGTCTTGATAGACCTACTGGGAACCCATTACGCATGGTTTTTGATGCGCTCGGCGAGGAGGTGCCGGTGAAAACATACGACGGGATATCAATGTGGACGCCCGAGGGGCACTGGAGATTTCAAACGGGCGATGACGACGCCCCAGGTGGTTTCTGCGACTTATTACGCGAAAAGGCAACCGATCCGGAGTTGGCGATTAAGGAGTGGAAGGCGCTTAAGGGACGTTTAGAGCCGTTGTACGACGCATTGGACGCGTGTCCGCTCACGGCGTTGCGCCAAGATGCGGGATTGTTAGTCTCCACTGTGATTGCCATCCCGTTTTATCTCACACACCCAAAGGTGATGTTGGATATCCCTTACATTTTAGACTCGTTCCACAAGTTATCTGAGCAATACGTCACCGAGCCGTTTTTGAAACAGTGGATTGATATGCTCGCGTTTTTCAGCGGCTTTCCGGCTGAAGGAACGATGGGGGCGACGATGATTTACAGCATTCCAGGCTTTCACCGTCCTGGAGCGTCGTTGTGCGCCCCGGATGGCGGTACACAAGCCGTCGTTGATCGTCTCGTGGGAAGCTTGGAAAAGTTCGGGGGCGAGATGCAACTCAAGGCGCACGTTGAAGAAATCATCGTTGAAGATGGCGAAGCCAAGGGTGTGCGTCTTCGCAACGGCAAGGTCATCAAGGCAAATACCGCGGTCGTCTCCAACGCTACGATTTGGGATACGCTTCCTATGCTACCCGATGCTGATGAGCTCGTCGCTCAAGGCTTGAACAGAGCGGTGGATTGGAAGGAGGAGATGAGCGAAATCCCAGCGCTTGGAAGCATCATGCACTTGTTCCTTGGCATCGACGCCACGGGCTTACCCGATCTCGATCCATCGCACTTGTGCGTGCTTGACTGGAATCGACCGCTTGGTGATCCTCAAAACGTCATCACGATTTTCATCCCAACCGTGTTAGACCCCGATGTCGCGCCCGAAGGTAAGCACATTATCCATGTGTACACCGCCGGAAGCGAACCGTTTGATATTTGGGAAGGCAAAGATCGCTCAAGTCAAGAGTACAAAGACTTCAAACGCGAGCGGGCGTCAATTTTATGGGATGCTATTGAGCGAATCATCCCGGATATTCGTAGTCGCGTCGAAGTCGAGGTGTACGCGTCTCCGCAAACGCACCAACGCTTCTTGCGTCGACACCGAGGAACATACGGACCTGCGCTCGCCGCTGGCGGAAGCTTATTTGGCTTCTTACCTCTACCCGAAGTCCCGCAACCAGGCGTTTTGTCTCCCATTCCTAAACTTCTACGCTGCGGTGATTCAGTGTTCCCTGGTGTTGGTGTTCCCGCAGTTGCGGCTTCCGGCGCCATTGCGGCGTCGACGCTCGCTCCGTTGCCAAAACATCTAGGACTGATGTGGGACGTGAGCCAGCAACAAAATAAGTTTTGGAAGGCGGCGGGCGGTAAAGAGCAATGGTTGGCGAGTACGCCCAGTCCTTTCCATCCCGCCACGGGTGGTGGCGCTGAGTTTATGACTCCGGATCAATATTACAAATCGGAAAACAAGAAAAAGACTGTCGCGACCATTGGCAAAAAAGGCTTGGTGAATGCTCGCGAAGAAAGGAGATGAGACAACGTTGGCGCCACCAGCGTTCCGGCATATCTCCCTCTCACTCACTATGTATTTCAAGTTGCTTGTAAATTAAACCATCTAATAATTTGGTACAAACAAAACACGCTAGTCCGTGCGACGTTCGCGCAAGAAAATCTCACCAACTCTCTCGTCATCCCTCATTCGCAGGTGTGAGGTGGTTGCCATTTATGAAACCTATACTCGAAGATACGCGTCTTCCGAACCACGTCGGGACGTGTGGTGATGAGGATGTGTGTTGCCTCGACGTCGATGCCGCTCGACATGAATATATCGTTCCACCGAGCGCGTTGTTAATTCAACGTCTACGGTTGATTGTCGCCGACGAACGCGACTTGCCGCTCGTGTACTTGCTCATCAACGTCACGGCGACGGTGGTTCCATTGGTCATAGTATTGATATTGTCCACGCCGTCACATGCGTACGGCATTGCATATCTAGCGACGGTGTACGGGTTATATCTACAACGTTTTATGTTGGCGCTGCACTACGGAACGCACGTCGCCGCGTTCCGCAACAACCTTTTCATTGGTCGAATGTTGAACGCACTCGCACCGATGGTACTGGCGCCTCTCTTTGGTATTCCAAGTGGCGTTTATGCGTTGCATCATGCGGTGATGCACCATGTGGAGAATAATAAGGTTGGAAAGGACTTAAGCTCGACGGCGGGATTTCAGCGAGACAGCGTTTTGGCGTTCCTCACGTATTGGTTACGATTCACCGTTGGATCGTGCGTAGAATTACCAATGTACGCGTGGAGACAAAAGCGTTATAGTATGGCGGCGCAATGTGCGCTAGGATTTGCTGGCACTTTTGCGGTGTATTCATTCACAGCGAGAATAAACTCGGTTGCGGCGCTTTGGATTTTTGTCGTACCGTACTTTGTAAGTTCGTTGGCGTTAATGTTTGGCAACTGGTCGCAGCATGTATTTGTCGATCCCGATAGACCGCACTGTAATTACCGGTTGTCATACTGTGCGATTAATCATTCGGACAATCAACACACGTTCAATGATGGGTATCACACAGTGCACCACGTAAACTCGCGAGTGCATTGGAGCGAGCTGCCGTCAAAATTTCTAGCATCCCTTGATGATTACGCCGAGAACGATGGATTGATCTTCACGGGTGTAGGTTTCTTTGACGTGGGTATAGCCGTTATGCGTGGGAAGCTGGACTGGTTGGCGGACAAGTATGTACACGTGGGACAGCCGAGCCGTTCAAAAGAAGAGATCATAGCTCTGCTTCGTCACCGGCTGCAACCAGTGCGCACAAAGAGCGCGTAGAAAACACATAGACTCTAGACTCTAGACTAGCTTACAATGTATTACCTAGACATATTACTAACCATCATTGCTGTTGCTGCTGTGCAACTTGTGCAATCGTTTCGATAAGTTTGGCGTGCAATTCGGGTGTCGACGTTGCCACGATGCCCATGTCTATGTCGAGAAAGCGCCCTTTGGAGAAATCCAAAGGCTTGCCAGAACCATCGGTAATGACGCCTCCCGCCTCCTTTACGACAATAGCTCCCGCCGCGTGGTCCCAAACTTTTTCTCGGTACGTTTTCGGCGGAAATCTGAGGTACATGTTCGTATCTCCGCGAGATAGTGCCGCATACTTGGCCATGCTATCAATGCGCACTGGCGGCGACGTCATTCCCAACGCATCGCTCAACGCATTCGTGAATCCGTGTGCGGCAACTACAGAGTCTCCCCAGGATTCCATATACGTCGCTTCGCTAGCGTTTTTTACTCTCATCGTCGTCACCTGGACACCATCCTCCAACGGCGAGCGAACGTCCAGCGCGCTCGCTGTCGTTCCACACCCTTTATACGCGACAAACAAACATCCTGGAGACGCAGTGGGAATTTCCGTCGCACCTCTCGGGATTTTCTCGCTCGGCATGTTCGGACACCCAAGGACACCACCAGTGACTTCTCCATCTTCCATCAGAGCCAACGCGATCGCATACTGTCGACCGTTAATGAACCCCTTTGTACCGTCGATTGGGTCTAAAATCCAAAAGGCGCCGCTCGCGCCGCCGTCCGATGTTCCACGGTCGATGGCATCCATAACTTCAATCTCACTCAGTGGCACGTCAATTAAACCGGATAATGTTTCGTTTACCACCGCCGTGACTCTCGCACGAAGATCCGCGCCCGCATCTAAGCGCATCTCCGCCGCGTTCTCCTCCGCCACGAGACCAACCTCTGGAACTTCTTTCGCCAACACGTACGCAATCACCGCTTGCGCGGCGAAATCAGCCACCGTCACTGGGGAGTCGTCACTTTTCGAAACTTGCTCGGACGTCGTCAAGCTGGATTGAATCGATCGGCAAAGCTTGGAGACGAGTTGCACGGCTCGCGCGGCATGACGCATGCGTTCTGGATAACGACGCTCGTCCGCCGTAGATTGCGCGCGCACGTTCACCATGTTTCGAGCGCGACGGTGCTGAGATATTTGACGAACGCCGACGCGAACGGTCGATCGTAAAGCGGCGGCACGCATGGCGCGTGCGGCGAAGTGAAGGTACCAAGCGTAGATGATGTTACAACAACAACGAAAAAATTGATTTTAGAAACACAACAACAACAACAACAACAACAACAA
>Ga0181562_10000112_pt1 | contig 57614 bp, 57 predicted proteins | sample 011ome_26_FD_139344 | JGI IMG/M metagenome (GOLD analysis project Ga0181562, IMG submission 139344) | Coastal salt marsh microbial communities from the Groves Creek Marsh, Skidaway Island, Georgia - 011511BT metaG (megahit assembly) | ecosystem: Environmental > Aquatic > Marine > Intertidal...
CGAACACGCGTCTCCTCATTCAGCGGCTTGTGCGCGACAGGAAGAGGGCGCAGTGCCTTGGACGCCATCCGCCACTCGTCCGCCATGACCGACAGCTCACCGCGCTTGCTGGTGATCACCTCGCCGGCCACGAACACGTGATCGCCGATGTCGACGAGCTCCTTCCACGCCGCGAGCTCGTCCTCGCCCACGTTCGCCAGCGAGAGCATCGCCTGGATCTCCGTTCCGTCCCCCGCCCGCAACGTCGCGAAGCAGAGCTTGCCCGTGTTGCGCTGGAAGATCACCCGTCCAGCGATCCCGACCCGATCTCCGGTCGCAACATCGGCCTCAAGATCGGGGTGGGCGGCGCGCACCTGAGGGATCGTGGCGGTGATGGGCAGGCCGATCGCGTACGGCTCCCTGCCACGGGCGACCAGCTGGTCCCGCTTCTCTCGCCGGATGCGCATCTGCTCGGGCAGGTCGTCATCCGGGTCGAGCGTGGGCGAGGTGGTCGCATCGGTCGTCACGGGGCACAAGGCTATGCCTCATAGGCTGCAGCAATGATCAACGGTCCCGTCACCCATCCCGAATGGCCAACACCGCAGCGGATCCGGGGCGTCATCTTCGACATCCACTCCACACTCGTCGACCAGGGCGATGCCGACTCCTGGCTCGACGCCGCCCTCGTCGTCGCCCCCCACCCGCTGGACACCGCCGGACGCCTCGAGCTGGTGGCGTTTCTCGACCGGATCTGGGAGGGCGCCCGCATCAGCGACCCGCAGAGCAGTCGCGATCTCTCGTTCGACGACCATCACCGGGTGTTTCACGAGCTGATCGAGGCCGGACCGGGGGTCGACCGCCCGCTGGCCGATGCCCTCTACGACGTCATGCTCAGCACCTGGCACGCCTACGACGACGCCGTGCCCATGCTGAGGGAGCTGCGCGCAGGCGGGATCCGCACCTGCCTGCTCTCGAACGCAGGCGTCCCCATTCGCACCGTTCTCGACAGGGAGGGGATGGTCGACTGGTACGACGAGATCGTCCTGTCCTACGAGGTCGGATGCGTGAAGCCCGATCGCCGCATCTTCCAGATCGCACTCGATCGGCTGGGTCTTCCCGCCGCAGAGGTGCTCATGGTCGGCGACAACGCGAATGACGACGGAGGTGCTGCCCAACTCGGCGTGAGAACCCTCATTCTGCCCCGCACGGCCGGCCGGGTGCACGGACTTGGCGCCGTCACCGCACTGGTGGCGGGCTACAACGCGCTCTGAGGCGGAACCGGCTCAGTCGGTGTTCTTCTCGAACACCAGCCGCAGACCCACGAGGGTCAGGTCGGGCTCGTAGTTGGTGATCGTCTGCGACTCCGGCACCACCACCGGTGCCAGACCTCCGGTCGCGATGACAGCGGTGACGTCACCGATCTCGTCGACGATGCGGTCGACGAGCCCGTCCACCTGCCCGGCGAAGCCGTAGAGGGCCCCGGACTGCAGGGCTTCGACGGTGTTCTTCCCGATCACGGATCGAGGTGCCACGAGTTCAACCTTGCGCAGCTGGGCAGCGCGCGAGGCAAGGGCGTCGATTGAGATCTCGATACCGGGGGCGAGGGCGCCGCCAAGGAACTCGCCCTTGGCCGATACGACATCGAGGTTGGTAGAGGTGCCGAAGTCGACGACGATGCAGGGGCCACCGAACAGGTGATGCGCGGCGATCGTGTTGACGATGCGATCGGCTCCCACCTCCTTGGGGTTGTCTGTCAGCACCGGCACACCTGTCTTCGTCCCGGGTTCGACGATGACAGTCGGAATCTGCCCGAAGTACCGGTGGAGCATCCCTCGCATCTCGCGGAGAACTGCTGGAACCGTGCTGCACAGAACGATGCCCGTGACGTCGTCCGCCTCGGCGAGAAGACCTCGGAACGTCAGGGCCATCTCGTCAGCGGTCGTGCGGGAGTCTGTCTTGATCCGCCATGAGTGACGCAGCTCGTCACCATCGAACATGCCCAGCACGGTATTGGTGTTTCCAACGTCGATCGCGAGCAGCACTACGACTCCTGACGCAGGTCGGCACCGATGTCGAGCACCGGGGCCGAGTGGGTGAGAGCTCCGACCGCAAGGTAGTCGACGCCGGTCGAGGCCACCTCGGCGGCAACGTCGAGACTCAATCCGCCCGACGCCTCAAGACGAGCGCGACCGTTCGTGATGCGCACCGCCTCGCGCATCTCGGCGGGAGTGAAGTTGTCGAGCAGCACGAGGTCCGCACCAGCGTCGAGCACCTCGTCGAGCTGCTCGAGCGAGTCGACCTCGACTTCGATGTCCACGCCGGGGAACTGGGAACGCACAGCATGAAAGGCGGCAGCAACACCGCCTGCCGCGACAACGTGGTTGTCCTTCACGAGAGCCGCATCCGACAAGGACATGCGGTGGTTGACTCCGCCCCCGCAGCGAACGGCGTACTTCTCAAGTCGGCGCATACCCGGTGTCGTCTTGCGGGTGTCGCGAACGTGCGCACCCGTTCCCTCGACGCGATCAGCCCACGCACGCGTCGCAGTGGCGATGCCGCTGAGGTGACCCAGGAGGTTGAGCGCCGGTCGCTCGGCACGCAGCAGGTCGTGCGTGCGGCCTGTCACGCTGATGATGACCGAGCCAGGAATGACATCCGCACCGTCGGGGGTGCGGATGTCGATGCTCGCATCCGAACCGCACACGTCGTAGAAGACAGCGGCTGCCACATGTGCCCCCGCCGAGACGCCAGCACCGCGGGCCACGAGATCAAGCGTCGCTCGCTGATCCACGGGGACCGTCGCGACCGTCGTGACGTCGACACCCCCGTCAAGATCCTCTGCCAGTGCGAGCGAGATGACCGCCTTGAGAGCGTCCAGGTCGAGCCCGGCGTCCAGCAGCGGCTGACTGACCGCTGCCGGCCAATCGTGGGACGTGCTCATTCCTGTGCTCCCGTCACCGGTTCCGTGCGCGTACGAAGACTGCCATCCTCCTCCAACCGCGTGACGAGCCGCACGCGCCACCGCTCGTCATCACGCTCCGGGAAGTCCTCACGCCAGTGGGATCCCCGGGTCTCCTCGCGCAGCAGGGCATGGTGCACGAGCACCGTGGAGATCTGGTGGAGGTTCGTCGTCTCCCAGTCCTCCGTCGAAGGATGGGACCCACCTGAGGCGCCTACCCGCTCCAGCGTCGCCTCCGCCGTGGTCAGCGAATCCTTGCTGCGAAGCACTCCCGCCTCGGAATCCATGGCCTGCTGCATGGGCCTGCGCATCACGTGGGGAAGCAGAGCGTCAGACACGTCGGGCTCGTCCGCCTCTCGCTCCACCAGATCGTCAACCTCGAGGGCACTGACAATCCGACGCGCGAACACGAGTCCCTCCAGGAGGGAATTGGACGCGAGTCGATTGGCTCCATGAACCCCAGTGCACGCGACCTCGCCGCAGGCATACAGCCCGGTGATCGTGGCCCGACCGAAGAGGTCGGTGCGCACCCCACCGGACACGTAGTGCTGCGCAGGAGCAACCGGAATCAGGTCGGTGACCGGATCGATGCCCCGAGACCGGCACGATTCGAGGATCGTCGGAAATCGCTGAAGCCACGTGTCCGCGCCGAGCATCCGTCCGTCGAGCCACACGTGTGGCGTTCCCTCGTCGCGCATTCGTCGCATGATCGCCTTCGCGACGACGTCGCGGGGGGCGAGGTCGGCAAGCGGGTGCTCACCCACCATGAATCGTTCCCCCGCGGAATCCAGGAGGACGGCGCCCTCCCCCCGCACGGCCTCCGACACCAGCGGCTGCTGTCCCTGCGCCAGCGGACCCAGCCACATCACCGTCGGGTGGAACTGGACGAACTCCAGGTCGGCGACCTCGGCGCCGGCGCGCAGGGCCAGGGCCACGCCGTCGCCTGTCGAGACATAGGGATTCGTCGTCTGGCCGAAGACCTGGCCGAAGCCCCCGGTGGCCAGGATGACTGCGGGCGCCAGGGCCGCCCCGATGCCATCACGCTGGCCGGAGCCCATGACATGGAGGGTGATGCCCTGAGCAGCACCCGTGTCGTCCGTCAGGAGATCGAGTGCCAGGGCGTTCTCGATCACCTCGATCCCCGGATCGAGCTGCACCGCCGCCACGAGAGCACGAGAGATCTCCGCACCCGTCGCGTCGCCCCCCGCATGCGCAATCCGGTCGCGGAGGTGTCCGCCCTCACGGGTCAGCGCGATGGCCCCACTGGCATCCATGTCGAACCGGGCGCCGATGTCGATCAGGTCTCGCACAGCCTCGGGACCCTCGGTGACGAGAACTCGAACAGCCTCCTCATCGCACAGCCCCACGCCAGCGACGAGCGTGTCGTGCAGGTGCTCCGCGGGAGAGTCCTCCTCCGACAGTGCCGCCGCGATGCCTCCCTGAGCCCACCGCGTCGATCCGGCATCCACGGTCGCCTTGGTCACCATGAGGACGGTGCGGCCGAGTCGACGCGCACGGAGTGCAGCGGTGAGGCCCGCGATACCGGACCCCACGACGATGACGTCGGCCCGAGCGGTCCAGCCGGGCTCTGCAGCTGTCAACCGGCGCGGCAGGCGCACGTTCGTCATGCCCCCATCCTCGCGGGTCGGTTGTCGATCATGCGGGTGGCACCCAGTCGAGCCGCAACCAGGATTCGAGCGTCACCCGATTCCGGCGCGGCACCCAGCTCCGGGTCGGTCACGACCAGATAGTCCAGCTCGAACCGCGAATCAGTCGCGAGGACGGCCTTGCCTGCATCGACTGCCGCGCTGGGTCCGTCGACTGCCGCGGCGGCAGCAGCATCAAGAGCCGCCGGGATCAAGGCTGCGCTGGCACGCTCGTCGTCGGACAGGTAGCGATTTCGACTGCTGCGCGCGAGTCCGTCAGGCTCTCGAACCGTGGGCACGCCAACGACATCGACCGGCAGGTTGAGGTCCGAGACCATCCTGCGAATCAGCACGAGCTGCTGGTAGTCCTTCTCCCCGAAGAGGGCAGTGTCCGGCTGCGTCAGCGACAGCAGTTTCGCGACGACGGTCAGGACCCCGCGGAAATGCCCCGGTCGCGATGCACCCTCGAGAATGCCTCCTGCGGGACCGGGGTCGACCGTGACGGAATCCGGGCGGAAGGCACCAGTGGGTCCGTAGACCTCGGTGGCACTTGGTGCGAAGACGAGGTCGGCTCCGGCATGGCCTGCCACGACAATGTCATCGTCCAAGGTCCGGGGGTAGGCATCGAAGTCCTCGCCGGCCCCGAACTGGGTGGGATTGACGAACACGGTGACGATGACGATCCCGTCAGCTCCTACGAGCCTGCGTGCCTCCCGCACGAGAGTCGCATGACCATCGTGCAGGGCTCCCATGGTCATGACGACGGCCCGCCGCCGCCCCGTCCCTGCCTCGCGACGCAAGTCCGCCGCCGTATGCACCACGGTCGTCACGAGGGCTCCCGCGGATTCGACAGCACATCGAGCAGCGCCTCGGCGTCCGTCAGGTCGATGAGGCCTGCCGCCATCGCCCGATCTGCCGTCAGTCGCGCCATGGCCCGGTAGGCATCGGTGACGACAGGTGACATGTCGCTCATGCTGTCAAGGTGGTCAGCGACAGTCGACGCATCACCGCGGGACACAGGGCCGGTGAGCGCCGAATCGCCGTGCCGCAGCGCGTTGTCGAGCGATGCGCTCAACAGTGGGGCCAGCAGCCGCTTTGGATCTGCGACGCCCGCAGCAGCCAGCAGATCGATCGACTGCAGGACGACAGTCATCAGGTAGTTGGATCCGAAGGCGAGACCCGCGTGATACATCGACCGGGCCTCTTCGGGGACCCATACTGGCTCGCCGCCCATCTCCACCACGAGAGCCTCGGCCACCGGGCGCACCTGTTCGGCACTCGTCACTCCGAACGGACAGTCGGCCAGCCGCGCAAGGTCGACGCTCGTCCCGGTGAAGGTCATGACCGGATGCAACGCCATGACCAGGGCGCCCGCCTCTTCCGCTGGACGCAGGACCGCCACGCCATGCCGACCGGACGTATGCGCCACGAACTGACCGGCGTGCAGGTCTCCCGTCTCCACCAGGCCCGCCACGAGACCGGGAAGGACGTCGTCAGGAACCGCCAGCAGAACCAGGTCGGCGTCGGCAGCCACCTCCGGCACCGGAAGGATCGGGACTCCGGGCAGCAGGGCCTCGGCTCGCAGGCGGGAGAGGTCGGAGACGGCCGAGACGGCCACCACCTCGTGACCTGCGCGTCTCAGCGCTGATCCGAGGACGGCACCGACGCGGCCCACGCCGACGATGCCGACGCGGAGCCGTGGGGGCTGCGGTGCCGAGGTCACCCTTGGGAGCGTAGAGGCATGGTCGGGCGCAGGCGCAGGTAGTTCCCCCGTTCTGTCAGGATGACCCGGTGCCGGCCGATCAACTCCTCGCCATCGGTGCCGCTGCGGGACTGCCATGCGACGCCGTTCTGGCACTGGATTCGCTGCACCCCTCGAACCATCCGGGGTTCCAGCTTCGCGTGACGGTTGCGGACGACAGGGTCATCGCGGCTGATCCTCAGGTCGGGCTGATGCACCGCAGCGCCGAGAAGCTCTTCGAGTCGCGGGACCTCCGGCAGGCCATGCTGCTCGCCGACCGGCACGACTGGCTGGCGCCGTTCACCTCCGAAGTCGTCATGGCCCTTGCGCTGGAGGATGCGCTCGGAATCGTTCCGCCCGAACGCGCGACGTGGACACGAATGCTCCTCCTCGAAGTCGAGCGGATCCGCGCAACGCTGCCGTTCCTCGCATCCGTCAGCGGTGCTGCGCGTGAGTCACTCGCGGCCACCGGGATGCAGATCACCCGTGCCTGGGAATCCGTCACCGGTGCCCGGATGCATCCCGGGTTCGCTCGCATCGGCGGTGTCGCGACCGCCGTTGACGCAGCGGACCGCGCCCTCCTGCGCGATGTCGTGAACCTCGTGGACGAGTTCGCTGCCGCCCTGCGGCCCGTCATTGAGGCGGAAACTGCGCGTTTGGGCGGCCTGGCTGCACTGACGAGGGTTCAGGCCGAGGGCTTCGGACTCGGGGGCCCGGTGGGAAGGGCGAGCGGCGTGCCCCTGGATCTGCGCCGGGATGCCCCTTACCTGGCGTATGCGGAATTGACCCCACTGCTCGAGGCACCCGTCCACGTCGAGGGGGATGCTCGCGCCCGCTACCTCGTCCTGCTCGAGCAGGTCACGGTGTCCGTCGGCCTGGCTCGTGCTGCCCTCGCCCGCCTTGAAGACCTCGGTGATGGACCCATCGACGTCATCCTCCCCAAGGTGGTGCGCCTTCCCGAGGGCACCACGTATGCATCGATCGAGGGACCACTGGGGATCAGCGGATGCCTGGCCGTCGGCGCGGGTGACAAGTTCCCCACGCGCATGAAGATCCGGTCCGCGTCGTTCGCAACCATGTCGGCGATGGGAACGGCTCTTGTCGGGACGCCGCTGCCGCTGCTGGCGGACGCGGTGATGTCACTGCCCGTGGTCATTGGGGACGTCGACCGGTAGCGCAGATCCACCGCTCGCGCACAGATCCACCGCTCGCGCACAGATCCACCGCTCGACGGCTCCGGGGCTCGGCTACCGCCTCACTCCTCGCCGTGCTCGCGGAGATAGGTCACGAAGCGCGCGCGCAGCAGCGTCTCGGTCGTCTCATCCAGGTCGGCGTCGCCCATCATCTGCTTCACTGCGCGGACGGTCTCGATGAAGGTGCCGCCGACGGCTCCGAGATCGCCGCCCTCCCCCTCGATGGCGACCATTCCGGGCATGTGCGAGAACAGATCCGTGAAGAATCCGAGATCCATATGGTGCTCGGCGCGGGAGAACGCCTTGTGCCGCAACTCATCGAACGGGAGATCCTCAAGGGCTACCTGGCTCATGCCCACCAGCCTATTGCGTGCACTGCGGGCACTCGACTCACCGCACCGTCAGGCTCGACGGTCGTCATCTCGGTCCAGCGGCACCCGGCAGGAGTGCTCCAGCCACAGGGCAGCCGCGACCATGCCGAGTGCTCCCACGCTGGCGAGCGCCGACGACCAGAAGGCCTGCGCGCCGGAGGGGGTTCCCAGCCGCCCGGCCATGCCGATCGCAACTCCCGCATAGAAGCCCGACATGAGCGCGCCGATACGCGACGCGGCCATCGCCAGCGCGGCGGACCGGGCCGCCACGATCGGCTCCATCGGCTTCGTCCCCACCCGTCCCTGCAACCTCGGTCGCGCCTGAACGGTCCAGTAGGCCAGCGCCCCGGCCAGCAGCCAGAGCGCTGCGGCCGCCAGCCACGGCACCGGCAGCAGCCGCCCGAACCACGAGGCCACGACCTGGACGAGTCCCCAGCCGAGGGCCGTACACACCACACCGATGCCCACAAGCAGGCGAATCCGAGTGGGATGCATGGCGTCCATCAGCTGCTCACCCCCGGAAGTCGCAGACGGACGTCGGTCGCGCGAACACCGGAGACGTCCACGGTGGTCAGCAGGTGACTGACAGCGCCCACCCCGGGAACGACGGCGGAGGCATCGACGTCGGCCCAGGGCACGAGCACGAACCCCCGCTCATGAGCGCGCGGATGCGGGAGGGTCACCTGCGGGTCGTCCGACACCTCGTCGCCGAGGGTCAGGATGTCGACGTCCAGGGTGCGCGGCCCCCAATGGACCTCCCTGACCCGTCCGAAGGAGTTCTCGACCGCCTGGGTCGCCGCAAGAAGCTCACGCGCGTGCAGGGACGTCCGCACAGCCACCACCGCATTCAGGTACACGTCCTGATCAGGCCCGCCGACCGGATCCGTCTCGAACACTCGGGACGCTGAAGTCACCGTGATGCCCTCCGTCGCCTCGAGCGCATCCAGGGCGCCCTGGAGTGTCGCCGCGGAATCACCGACGTTCGAGCCCAGAGCAACGTATGCGTCACGCATTGGACTGCTCACGGGTGATGCGGATCTCGACGTCGTCGAAGGGCACCGGGATCGGGGCGTGGGGCTTGTGAACTGTCACGGCGACTCTTGTCACACTGCTGTGAGCGAGGCACGCCTGCGCCACGCGCTCCGCGAGCGTCTCGATGAGATCCACCGGCTCTCCGACGATCAGCGCATGCACAGCCTCGGCCACGGTCGCGTAGTTGACGGTGTCGTCGAGGTCATCCGAGGAGGACGAGGTGCTCATATCCACATCGAGTGAGACGTCCACGATGAACTCCTGACCATCGCGACGCTCGAAGTCCAGGACACCGTGGTGCCCGATTCCGCGGATTCACGTGATGACGATCTGATCAGCCATGAGCTCTCTCCTGTCGAGGGTCCCGGCCCGCGCGCCAAGCCGCCGCCACCCGGACAGCGTCTGCACTCCCGGCAACATCGTGGACGCGGACCGCCCAGACTCCTGCTGCAGCAGCAATGGCCGTAACGGCATCAGTCGCAGCATCGCGCTGCTCGATCGGGCGAGGGCTTCCGTCCGGTCCGCTCAGCAAGGACCCGAGGAATCGCTTCCGCGAGGCGCCGACGAGGACGGGGTGCCCCAGGGCCATGACCTCCGTCAGCTGACTGAGCAGCTCCCAGTTGTGATCGGCATCCTTGGCGAATCCCAGACCGGGATCGAGGACGACACGGTCGGACGCGAGACCGGCGTGCCCCGCCTCGTCGACGCGTGCCCGCAGCTCACGCCCGACATCCGCGACGACGTCGTCGTACGACGCCCATCGATCCATCTCGTCGCTGTGGCCACGCCAGTGCATGGCGATGTAGGGAACGTCCAGCTTCGCCACAACCGAGTGCATCCGGGGATCCGCGAGGCCGCCACTTACGTCGTTGACGATGCACGCACCCGCGTCGACCGCACTTGCCGCCGTCTGGGAGCGCATGGTGTCGATGCTGACGGGGATGCCTGCGCCCACCAGGCCGGCGATCACCGGCAGCACCCGCTCCTGCTCCTGCTCCGGGTCGACTCGAGACGCCCCCGGCCTGGTGGACTCCCCGCCGACGTCGACGATGTCGGCACCCTGTCGGTGGAGCTCGACGCCGTGGTCGATCGCCGACCTGACGTCGAGAAAGCGGCCGCCATCCGAGAAGGAATCGGGCGTGACGTTCAGGACGCCCATGACCAGCGTGCGGTCGAGCCGGGCCAGGCCCAGCGGCAGGCCCGCGGGGCGCACGACTAGCGGCCCAGGATCAGGGCCATGGCCTCGGCCCGCGTCGCCGGATCGCGCATGCTGCCCCGGACCGCGCTCGTCGTAGTCCGGGAACCGGACTTGCGCACGCCACGCATCGACATGCACAGATGCTCGGCCTCCATCACCACGATCGCCCCACGCGGCTCGAGGATTCGCATGAGCGAGTCGGCGACCTGGGTCGTCAGCCGCTCCTGGACCTGCGGGCGCCTGGCGAACACATCCACGAGGCGAGCCAGTTTGGACAGTCCAGTGATGCGGCCATCCGGGTGCGGGATGTAGCCGATGTGTGCCACGCCGTGGAAGGGGACGAGGTGGTGCTCGCAGGTGCTGTACAGCTCGATGTCCTTGACCAGCACCATCTCGTCATGACCGATGTCGAACGTCGTGCTGAGGACGTCGTCGGCGGTCATGTGCATTCCGCCGAAAGTCTCCTGATACGCGCGGGCCACCCGGGCAGGCGTGTCGCGCAGCCCTTCGCGGTCGGGGTCCTCCCCCACCGCGATCAGCAGATCGCGGATCGCCCGCTCGACACCGGCGTGATCGAAGTCCCCCACCGGGATGCCCTCGTTCAGTGTCACCGGGTCGATGCCCGTCATGCCTCGTCCACCACGTTCGCGACCGGGGTGGGCACCGGCCCACGCTCGTCCGGCAGGCGCCTGGCCGAGCCCGTCCATGCCGGACGTGGCTCGCGCAGGTGAAGTTCGGCGAAGACCTCCTCGATCTCCTCCTTGTCAAGGGTCTCCCGCTCGAGCAGTGCGAGCACCATGGCGTCGAGGACGTCGCGGTTCGCGACCAGGACGTCGTAGGCCTCCTGATGGGCGGCCTCGATGAACGCCCGGACCTCCTCGTCAATCGCTGCAGCCACCTCCTCGGAGTAGTCGCGCATGTGACCCATGTCGCGACCCAGGAAGACCTCGTTCTGCTCCTGGCCGTAGCGGATGGCGCCAAGGCGCTCCGTCATGCCGTACTGGGTCACCATCGCACGGGCAACTGCCGTCGCCTTCTCGATGTCGTTCGACGCACCCGTCGTCGGGTCATGGAAGATCAGCTCCTCGGCAGCACGACCACCGAGCATGTAGGCGAGCTGGTTGAGCATCTGGCTGCGGGTCGTGGAGTACTTCTCCTGGTCCGGCAGCACCATCGTGTAGCCCAGCGCGCGCCCCCGGGGCATGATCGTGATCTTGTGGACCGGGTCATTGCCGGGGAGAGCCGCCGCCACCAGGGCATGGCCGGCCTCGTGATAGGCCGTGATCTTCTTCTCGTGATCGTCCATCAGGCGGGTGCGCTTCTGCGGTCCGGCGATCACCCGATCGATCGCCTCGTCCAGAGCCGCGTCGTCGATGACCGTCGCGTTGTTGCGGGCCGTCAGCAGGGCCGCCTCGTTAAGCACGTTGGCGAGGTCTGCCCCCGTGAACCCAGGCGTGCGGCGGGCGACCGCCATCAGGTCGACATCGTCGGCCAGCGGCTTGCCCTGCGCATGCACCTTGAGGATCTCGCATCGGCCGTTCAGGTCGGCTCGCTCGACCGCGATCTGTCGATCGAAGCGTCCCGGACGCAGGAGCGCGGGATCGAGGATGTCAGGACGGTTGGTCGCCGCGATGAGGATGACGTTGGCATTGACATCGAACCCGTCCATCTCCACGAGCATCTGGTTCAGCGTCTGCTCGCGCTCATCGTGACCGCCGCCCAGGCCGGCACCGCGATGACGGCCGACCGCGTCGATCTCGTCGATGAAGATGATGGCCGGTGCGTTCTCCTTGGCCTGGTTGAAAAGATCGCGGACCCGGCTCGCTCCGACGCCGACGAACATCTCGACGAAGTCCGAGCCGGAGATCGAGTAGAAGGGGACCCCCGCCTCGCCCGCGACAGCGCGTGCGAGCAGAGTCTTGCCGGTGCCGGGCGGGCCGTAGAGCAGAACGCCCTTGGGGATCTTGGCGCCCACCGCCTGGAACTTCTCCGGATCGGCCAGGAAGTCCTTGATCTCCTGCAGCTCCTCGACCGCCTCCTCGGCACCGGCGACGTCGGCGAAGGTCGTCTGCGGCATGTCCTTGGTGATCATCTTCGCCTTGGACTTGCCGAAGTTCATGACCCGCGAGCCGCCGCCCTGCATCTGCGACATCAGGAAGAAGAAGAGCAGGACGATCAGGGCGATCGGCAGAAGCGACACCAGGAGGGTGACCAGCAGGCTCTCGGTCGGCACCACGATGTTGTAGCCACCGGGCAGCTGGCCGGCATCGGACTTCGCCTGCAGCAGCTCCTGCAGGTTCACGCCCTGGCCCTGCACGTAGGACGTGCGCGCCTTGCTGCCGTCCTTCAGGGTGAGCTCGAGCACCTGATCGCGGTCGATGATCGTCGCGGTGTCGACATCGTTGCTCTGGATCTTGGAGATCGCCGTGCTCGTGTCGAGTTCCTCAGGGGAGCCGATCCCGGAGATGAAGCTCGAGCCGATCAGAACGAACAGTACGGCCATGGCGATCCAGAAGATGGGACCGCGTAGGAGCTTCTTCACATCCACCGCCTCACGGTACTACGAGGCAAGGACACCCTTCCCCGCCACCGGGCTCGCCGCCGTCAGCCCTACGCGAAACTGCTCAGCTGTAGACGTGCGGGGCGAGCGTGCCCACGCAGCGCAGGTTGCGGTACTTCTCGGCGTAGTCGAGCCCGTAGCCGACGACGAACTCGTTGGGGATGTCGAAGCCGATGTAGCGCGGGTTCACATTGACCTTCTGGGCGTCCGGCTTGCGCAGGAGGGTGAACACCTCCACCGATGCCGGATTCCGGGAGCTGAGGTTCTTGATCAGCCACGACAGGGTCAGCCCCGAGTCGAGGATGTCCTCGACGATGAGGACGTGGCGGTCGTCGAGATCGGCATCGAGGTCCTTCAGGATGCGGACCACGCCGCTGGACGTCGTGCCGGAGCCGTAGGACGACACCGCCATCCAGTCCATGTCGGCCGACCGGCCGAGGGATCGCGCAAGATCGGCCATGACCATGACGGCTCCCTTGAGCACGCCGACGAGCAGGAGGTCCTTGCCCTCGTAGTCGCGATCGACTTCAGCCGCGATCTCGACGAGCCGAGCGTGGATCTGCTTCTCCGTGAGGAGAACGTGCTCGAGTTCCGACGTGATGTCCTCAGGATCCACAACTACTCCAGTGCAGGGCTCGGCGCGTGAACTCTCAGCCTCCCACACGCCCGATCCGCTCGGACGCCGCCCGGCAATCTCGTCTCACCCTGACCATGCCAATCGATCACCAGTGCCTCCAGCACCCGCACCTGATCCACGCCGATGCTCTCGCCAGGACTCCCCGCCGCGAGCGCCATCCGACGGATGACCCGCGTACGCACAGCAGCACGAAGCCCCTGCAATTGAACGCAATCCGCCGACCAGGTCACGCCATCCCGCGAGACGCACTGCTGCCAGGCCTCGTCCGCGTAGGCGTCGAGGGCGTCCGCATCGTCACGCAGCAGGTCAGCGGAGCGGGACAGGCCCAGCACCACTCCGGTGCCCAGAGCGGCCTCCCACTCCGCCAGCAGACTTCGGACGCGGACCCGCGAGAACGCCGGGTCGGCATTGTGCGGGTCCTCCCACGCCTGCCGGCCGAGGGGCTCGAGAGCCTCGAGTGAGACCGCCCGGACATCGGCGCGCGGCAGGCGCAGGAAGGGGCGCCGCCAGAGCCCTGTCCGATCGGACATGGCGGCGAGGGATCTGGCCCCCGAGCCGCGAGCCAGGCGCAGCAGGACGGTCTCGGCCTGGTCCTCCCGGGTGTGCCCCAGCAGGACCGCCTGCGCGCTGGCCTGCTCCGCCGCCGCGCGGAGGGCCGTGTAGCGAGCCTCGCGCGCCGCCGCCTCCAGGCCGCCCTCGGTGCCGACGGTCACGCGTTCGACCGTGGCCGACACTCCCAGCAGCGTGCAGGTGTGACGCGCCTCCTCGGCGATCTCCGCCGAGTGCTGCTGCAGTCCATGGTCGACGATGACGGCCGAGACCTCCACGCCGAGCCGCGAGGCGGACCAGGCCGTCGTCGCGACCAGGGCGAGGGAGTCTGCCCCGCCCGAGCACGCCACGATCACTCGATCGCCCGGGGCGAGATCGGCCAGAGCCGCGGTCACCGACCGTCGCGCCGCCACCGTGGCCTCGGATGCTGACCGTCGACTCACGGCAGCAGGCTCACACGCGCGACCCAGTCACGCGGTTCGAGGATCTCTTCTCGCGTGGGCAGGTACTCCGGTGCCGTCCAGACGCGGTTGAAGCCCGACATGCCCACCTCGCCCATCACGTGCCGGACGAACGATGCTCCCTCGCTGTACTGGCGCATCTTCGCGTCCATTCCCATCGCACGTCGCGCGAGGGACTCGACCCCGCCCAGATTCTCGCGACGCGCACTGAACCGCTCGCGGATCTCGACCACGGACGGCACGACCGCCGGACCGACCTCGTCCATGACGACGTCCGCATGGCCTTCCAGCAGGGACATGATGCCGGTGAGCTCGTCGAAGATCGCCCGCTGCTCCGGCGTCTGGAGGGCCTCGATGAGGCTCACGTCCGTCCCGCCGCGAACGGACCGCAGAAGGGCGTAGACGAAGGCGACCAGCCGCTCGGCTGTCTCTCGGGTGGAGAGGTCCGACGCCGCCAGCAGAGCAGAGATGCGTCCGGTCAGGTGCTCGGCGAGCCACGGAACGGCACCGAACTGCACGCGATGCGTCTCCTCGTGAAGGCACACCCACAGGCGGAAGTCACGGGAGTCGAGCGCCAGCTGCTGCTCCACCTGGACGATCGTCGGGGCGACCAGGAGCAGTCGACCTGGCTGGCCCGGAGCGACGAAGATCTCGAATTGGCCGAGCACCTTGGTCGACAGCCAGGCCAGCACCGCTCCGAGCTGCAGTGCAGTGCCGCGGGAGCCGAGGCCCCGGACGACCGCTGGAGCGGACTCCGTGCGTTCCGCCAGTTCGTCCCACGACTCCAGGAGCATGCGCATTCCCGCGATGTTCGATGCCGCCCAGGCACCTCGGTCGACCACTGCCGTAGACGAGGCCTCGGGTGCGACCAGACCGGTCGTCTCGCGCACCGGGTCCACCGCTTCTCTTGCGAGAGCGCGCAGGCTGGTCACGGCGGCCCGGGCCTCGTCGGCGGGGAGCTCGGGGCCCGACGGCGACAGTCGTCGCGCCGTCGCAAGGGCCAGATCCCAGTCGATGGCCTGGGGGCGAGGGTCCTCTGCCATCAGCGGGCGTCGGCAGGGGCATCCGGTGCGGGCGGACGGCACACGACACCGGTCAGCGACGATCCATGACCCTGGGCGTGCAGCGTGTAGTCGCCACTGGCGAAGGGCACCAGTACGGCGTCACCCCTGGCAACCTCGATCGAGCCCGCGCCCGACGTCAGCACCCCGTGTCCCTCCGTGATCAGGACGATGGCGAAGCCGGCCTCCACCGACACCGCCGCGCCTGCCGCATCGAAGCGGTGGGCCCGGAAGTAGGCGTCGGCCGCGGCCGGCATCGCCGAGTGCAGGCCGGCGCCTTCGATCTGCTCGCGCGGCAGGACGAGTCGGTCGAGATCGCCGTCGGAGACCGCTGACAGGTCAACAGCCTGCAGGGCGACGTCGAATCCGAGATCGAGGTGCCCGTCCTTCGTTCCGTCAACGGCGAACCCCTGCCATTCGAGCAGGATGGACAGGTCCGTGGGCTCCTGGAGCTCCAGGACGAAGACACCGGACGCAACGGTGTGCGGCAGGCCGGCGGGGACGAGCATGGCGTCGCCCGGGCGCACCACCCGGCGGCGAAGCGCGCCGAGCAGGGCGTCGCTGTCCTCCGATGCCACCCAGGATGCGACCTGCTCGCGAGACATCTCCTCCGCGAATCCGACACCCACCTCGCCGCCCTCCGGCGCGTCCAGGACGTACCAGGCCTCGGTCTTGCCGTGGGCGAGCCCGAGGTGGGTGCGGGAGAAGGCACGGTTCGGATGCAGGTGCACGGGCAGACGCTGGTCGAGGTCCAGCAGCTTGATCAGCACCTCTGTGCTGGTGCCGAATCTGGCGACGTGCTCCGGTCCGAGCCAGCCCGTGGGGTCGCTCTCGACGGCCTCGATCAGGAGCCGCCCGTCCGGGAGCCGACTGAACCCCGCAGGGGCCTGCCCGAACCGAGCCGTCGTCGACCCGATCCACTCCTCGGGTCGCTGCGGGCCGCCGGGGCCATGCCGCAATGCGCCAATGCGGTCGCCGCCCCGGTAGAAGTGGTCGAACTGGTTGACCGGCAGCAGGACGGGCATCATCACGGAACTCCTTCTGTGGGGCGGGTGGGTCAGCCGCAGCCGCAGGCGGCGAGCCTGCTGGCGACGGTGTCCATCGTCTCGCGGACCTTCGCGAGCGAGCGGGCCTTGTCGTCGGTCATGGCGAACACCAGTATGCGGCCGTCGGCATCGAGCACCGTTCCGGCCAGGCTCACGACACCGGTCAGGGTGCCCGTCTTCGCATGGACGAAGCCGCGTCCGGCCTTCGTCGCCCTGGATCCGAAACGGTCGGCAAGAGTGCCGGTCAGCCCAGCGATCGGCAGCCCGGCACTGATCGGGACCAGCGTCGCATTGGTGCCCGTCACCACATCGGTCAGCAGGTCGGCCCAGGTGGCGGGTGGCACACGATTCTGACGCGAGAGGCCACTGCCGTCGACGAGCGTGACGCCCGACGTGTCGACCCCGAGTCGGGCCAGCGACGCCACCGTCGCCTCGGCGCCGCCGGCGAACGAGGGCTGACCCAGGGCCTTGCCACCCACCAGGTGTGCGAGCGCCTCGGCATAGTCGTTCTCCGAGTCGGTCAGCATGTGCTGGACGATGTCCCCGATGCTGGCGGACTCCACCCGGGCGATCTCGGCCGCGCCCGGATCGAGGGGTCCGCGCTTGGTCCGCTTGACCTTGAGCCCATCCGAGCGCAGGTAGGACGAGAAGAGCTCGGCCGCCTGCTTGGCCGGATTCTGGACGCGGGATCGGGCTCCGGGACTCACCCGGCCGCTGTCGACGACGAGCGCACTCACCGGGGCGACGACCCCCGCCTTCGGGAAGGAGGAGGACCAGCCGGGTCCGAGTCCGGGCCCGTCGAACGCCGATGCGTCATAGACCACGGTGACGGCACGCTGAACGCCGTAGTCCGCCGCGACGGCCGACGCGAGCGCCTTGAGGGACGGTCGACCGCCCTTGGCCGGGTCCCCCTGGCCCGAGCGAGCAAGGGTGGGGTCGCCGCTGCCGACGAGGTAGACGGTGTCGCCGTCGCGGTAGGCGATCGTGGGAAGCGTGGTCGCGGCCCCGAGAACGTCCAGGGCGGCTGCCGCCGTCGCGAGCTTGACCGTGGAGGCCGGGATTCGGGCCCGGGATCCACGCTGGTCGAGGAGGACCTGCCCCGAGGCCGGGTCGACGACGAGGACGGAGCTGCCCTTCAGCTGGCGCGCGACGAGGGAGCCGATGGCCGTCTGGACGCCGGCCGCGGTCGGGGCGGTTCCGCTCGAGGCGGGCAACGGGTCGAGGACGATCGGGGCGGGTGCGGCAGGAGGCTCGGTCGCCGCAAGCGCGCTCGGAGCGGTCGCGCTCAGGGCGGAGGAGAGCAGCAGGGAGACGGTGACACTCATCACCTTGGTGCCGAACGAAGCCGTCACGGTTCCTCCTTCCCCTGCTCTTAGGGAACACTAAGGCAAGAGCAGGCTGCCGACAGGCGGCATGGGGGCGCCGACCCATCACGGCGATGCAGGGAGGACCGCATGGAACCGCTGACGTTCGACGTCACGATCGAGATCCCGGCCGGGAGCCGGAACAAGTACGAGATGGATCACGAGACCGGTCGGATCCGACTCGATCGAATGCTGTTCACGTCCACCCGCTACCCGCACGACTACGGGTTCATCGACAACTCGCTGGGCCTCGACGGTGACCCGCTGGACGCCCTGGTCCTCGTCCAGGAGCCGACGTTCCCTGGAGTCGTCATCGCCTGCCGCACCGTCGGGATGTTCCGGATGACGGACGAGGCCGGCGGCGACGACAAGGTGCTGTGCGTCCCCGCCTCCGATCCCCGGATGGAGCACCTGCGCGACATCCACCACGTGGCCGAGTTCGACCGACTCGAGATCCAGCACTTCTTCGAGGTCTACAAGGACCTCGAGCCGGGCAAGAGCGTCGAGGGCGCCACGTGGGTGGGACACACGGAGGCGGAGAAGGAGATCAAGCGGTCCTGGGAGCGCTTCACCGAGCAGGGCGGCCACTGAGCACGAGTCGAGTCGTCACTGAGCGTCGGTAAAGTGAACACCAGGTGAACGACACCAGAACGCGGGGTTTCCGAAATATGTCTCAGTCGTGCTAGCCTCACGGCCAACGAATACGACAGAGCAGAGCAGGTGTTCCATGAGGCTTCCTTTTCCCTTCCGTAGCGAACGTCATCTGACGGAGATGCCGCCCCCGCTCCACGACGAGGCCCACACGATCACGTCATCGTTCAGCTACGCCCTGTGCCGGTTCGTTCTCGACTGCACCTGCGGATACCGATTCGACACTCGCTACATCGACGAGGCACTCGAGTACCACGAGCTGCACCAGACGCTGGCGCCGCTGGCGGACCGCCTCGACCAGGACGTGCCGCACACCGCCTGAACCACGCTCCACGAAGGTCCTCCTCGACTCAGGCCGAGGGGGACCTTCGTCATGACAAGTCACGTACTTCGACCCCATCGGCGGCCACCATCCTCGTGTCACGATCGAGGACATGAAGAAGCTGCTGATCCTCGGCGGGGGAACCGCCGGAACCATCACCGCCAACAAGCTCCGCAGGAGGCTGCCGTCGACGCAGTGGGAGATCACCGTCGTCGACGCCGACGACAACCACAGGTACCAGCCGGGCTACCTGTTCCTGCCCTTCGGCACCTACAAGCCCAGCCAGGTCACCAAGAGCCGGCGGAAGAACCTGACGGCGGACGTTCCCCTCGTCTACGGCGAGATCGACATGGTCGACGCCGACGACGACAGAGTCCTCCTCACTGATGGCCGGACGCTCGACTACGACGTCCTGATCATCGCGACCGGCGTCAGCCCGCGCCCGGATCAGACGGATGGCATGCTCGGCGACCACTGGGGCGACAGCGTCCACGAGTTCTACACCTACGACGGGTCCGTCGCACTGGCCGAGAAGCTCCGCACATGGCCGGGCGGTCGCCTGGTGATCAACATCGTCGAGATGCCGATCAAGTGCCCGGTGGCACCGCTCGAATTCGCCTTCCTCGCCGACTCCTTCTTCCGCAGCAAGGGCATGCGCGACAAGGTCGAGATGACCTACGTGACGCCACTGCCCGGAGCCTTCACGAAGCCGATCGCTGCACAGGCGTTCGGCGACACCCTGGAGGAGAAGGGCATCGCGGTCGAGCCCGACTTCATGCTGATGGAGGTCGACAACGACAAGTCGGCTCTCGTCTCATACGACGAGCGCGAGGTCCCCTTCGACCTGCTCGTCACCGTTCCGCTCAACATGGGTGCCGACTTCGTCTCCCGCTCCGGCCTGGGCAATGAGCTGAACCTGGTTCCCGTCGACAAGTTCACCCAGCAGTCCAAGGCCCACGACAACATCTTCGCTCTGGGCGACGCCAACGACATCCCGGCATCCAAGGCGGGTTCGGTCGCCCACTTCGAGATCGACATCTTCGTCGACAACTTCCTGGAGTACATCGACGGGAAGGACATGACGCACCGCTTCGACGGCCATGCGAACTGCTTCATCGAGACCGGGGACAAGAAGGCGATGCTCATCGACTTCAACTACGACTGGGAGCCGCTGCCCGGCAAGTACCCCGTCGCGGGCGTCGGCCCGATGAGCCTGCTGAAGCCGACGCACCTGAACCATCTGGGCAAGCTGGCCTTCCGGTGGATGTACTGGAACATGCTGATTCCAGGCCGGCCGATGGGTCTTCCGGCACTCATGTCCACCTCGGGCAAGCGCACCGATCTTGTCGACACCCCCCACTGATCACCAGACCGCTCACGCAAGGAGAAGACCATGCCCACCACCACCATCAATGGCCACGACGTCTCCGTCGACGACGAGGGCTTCATGACCGTCTACGACGAATGGGACGAGTCGACGGGTGCCGCCCTGGCCGAGGCCATCGGCATCGACATGACAGACGAGCACTGGGCCGTCATCCGGTTCCTGCGCGACGACTTCAAGACACAGGGTGCCACCCCCACCATCCGACGCGTGTCCACCGCAGGCGGCGTCGACACGAAGAAGCTGTTCCAGCTCTTCCCCAAGAAGCCCGCCAAGAAGATGGCCTACATCGCGGGACTGCCCAAGCCTGCCGGCTGCGTCTGAGAGGCATGACCATGACCGCAACACAGGACGTGATCGTCCCGTCCTTCGACGACGAGGTCGAGACCGATCGAACCCTCGCAATCATCTGCTCCAAGGGCAGCCTCGACATGGCCTATCCGGGCCTGATCCTGGGCAATGCCGCGCTCGGAGAGGGCGTGAAGGTCCACCTGTTCTTCACGTTCTGGGGCTTCGACATCATCACCAAGGGTCGGATGGAGCACCTGAAGTTCTCCCCCGTCGGCAACCCTGCGGCACACATTCCCGCCGCTCTGGCGCCGATCCCCGGCATGACATCGATGGCCACGCACATGATGAACAAGTCCCTCGAGGACCTGGAGATCCCTGACGTCCCCGAGTTCCTCGAACTGATCAAGGCATCCGGAGCTCAGATCTGGGCATGCCGGCTCAGTGCCGACATGAACCACCTGACCGCGGAGGACCTCTGGGATGGCGTCGACGGCATCATCAATGCCAGCGACTTCATCGAGATGACGGACGGAGCACAGCTGCTCTTCATCTAGCCGAATGCAGCCGCACCGGCTAGCCCTCGTTGGAGGTGATGTCGTCCTCGATCGCATTGGGATCGACAGTCACCTTCAACGGGGTGAAGGTCTGGAACCGGATGGGCTCGGGCAAAGGCACGAGGCCGAAGCCCTCAAGCGAGCCCTGTCCCGCGAGACGCACCAGGTACTGGCCGAACGACAGCGGCAATGGATCCTCTGGCGTGTCGCAGATGAGTGCGTGCGCCATCGCGACGGCCGGCCATCCGGCAACGGTCTCCCCCTCCTGCAGCACCACCTTGGAGGACGCGAGGTCGAACGATTCGGAGTTCGGAATGCCGCCGACGCCCGGCGTGGCGACCATGTTGCCGTTCTCGTCCGTGGTGACAGTGGTGGCGCCCGCGCCGACCTTCGCCAGCTGCGTGTCATCGGGGCTGATCACGATCATGTCCTCGGCGGTTCCGTCGTCGGCCACGGGGTAGACGGGCAGGCTGGCGGGGGCGAGGCCCGCGGCGACGACCGTGGTCACCGGGAGCAGTGCGAACGTGGCGTCCGCCGAGTACAGGGCGTCGATGAGCTCGTATCCGGTGGCGAATGTCTCGCCGATGTCGAGGGTGCCCACCTCGCCCTTGGTCCACAGATCAGGCACTTGCTGGGCCAGCCACCGAGTCATCGCCTGGACCGACCCCTGGGGAGTGTCGAGGCTCATCACGGTGATGTCGGGGAGCAGCGTGAGGTCGTAGCCCTCATTCGCATCGGCGATCAGGGGATCCTCGAACGACGTGACCGTGCCATTGAGGATGCCGGCAATGGCCTCGGGGGTGAGCAGCAGGCCTTCGAGGCCGATGACGTTGAACCCGGCAGTGACCTGGTACCCGAACGCCGGGATGGTGATGGTGGTGCCACTCGGGCATTGAGTGCTGCTGAACGCGGAGACCTCCTCCGGCGAGGGAGTGCCTGAGGTGATGTACACGGGCGCCGCATCACCGACGGGAACCTCTGTCACCGTCTGCTCGGGGCACACCCCGCCCAGGGATGACCCAACCGCCGACATGCTGCCCAGGAACTCCTCGGGCACCGCCACCGTGACGTCCCCGCTCTGGCAGGTGATCTGGGACTCGGCGACGGCGGCCAGGACATCCGGCGGCATCGGCGGCGTGCAGGCAGCCAGCACCAGCGGCAGCACTCCTGCAGACAGGGCGAGGGCGATGCCTCGGTCTCCACGTGACAACCGAGGCATCGCCCCTACCTTTCTCGACGTGCTTGTGTTACGTGCAGATGGATTGAGCTGGTGCTACTTGATGTTCTGGACGAGCTGGCGTGCCTTGGCCAGAACCTTGCCGCCCACCGGCACGTAGCCCAGGCTCGCTGCCTTGGCCGGACCGCACTTGGCGAGGACGTAGTCCTGGAACTGACGGACACCGAGGCCGTTCGGGCCCTTGCCATCCGTGCGCGCCAGACCGTAGGAGAAGATCGCGACGGGGTACGCGCCCTTGGCCCTCACCTTGTAGTCGAGGGTGATGAGGCCGTTGGAGCCGACGTTGGTCTGGTTGGCGAGGTTCTTGCCAGCAGAGGCGGACGACGGAGCGACGTACTCGCCCATGGCGTTCTGGATACGTGCCGACGGGTAGCCCTTGGCGTCGCCGAAGTCGACATAGCCGATCGCGCCGGGGGTCTTGGCGACGTTGGCGAGAACGGCCGGGTTGCCCTTGCCGGACAGCGAGCTGGCCGGGGGGTTGCCGCCGGGGAACGCGGTGCCGAAGTCGTCCTGGACCTTCGAGAACACCGTCGGCGCCCACGCGTTCAGGTACTGCAGGGTGTTGTTCGAGGTGCCTGACGAGTCACTGCGGTAGACCACGGTGATCTTCTGGTTCGGGATGGCCGCGGCGATACGCGGGTTCTCCTTGAGGATCTCCCTGTCGCGCCAGCTCGTGATGGCGCCGCCCATGACCTTGGCGAGCGTCTTCTGCGACAGCTGGATGGAGGAGCCAAGGGACCGCTTGGTCTTGGCGTTGGTCAGGTTGATCGGGAAGGCCACAGCGCCACCGATGTTGGGGATGTACTCCCAGCCGAAGGTGGGCTCGCCACCGGAGTACTTGCTGTCGGACTGAGCGAAGACGAACTGGCCGCTCGTGAAGTTCTTCTTGCCGGTGCCGGAGCCGGTCGACTGGTAGGAGACGGTGAAGTTCTTCTGGGAGGCGTTGAAGTCGCTCAGGCAGGCCTGCAGGAAGGGCTGCGGGAACGAGGCGCCGCCGGCGGGGATGGTCTCGGCTGCGCTGGCCGGAACTGCGAGTGCGACCGTGCTGGCCGCAATGGCGGTACCGGAGAGGATGGCGATCAGACGTCGCACGGATTTCTCCTTTAGTACGGGACTAGTGACAGTTGAGAAGCTAGGCCGGCGCCCTGACTGGGAGAGGACACCTGAGAGGCGTCCGACCGACAGTCAGGTGAACACTGGATGGACCAGTGAACAGCGGGTTAACCGAAGCGGCCATTCACGTAGTCCAGAGTGCGCTGATCCCGCGGATTTCCGAAGATCTCCGTGGTCGGCCCCTGCTCCACCACGTGGCCAGGCTCGTTCTCCGCGGCCAGGAAGAAGGCCGTGTAGTCCGAGACTCGGACGGCCTGCTGCATGTTGTGGGTCACGATGATGATCGTGATGTCCTTGGAGAGCTCGCGGATGGTCTCCTCGATCTTCAGCGTGGAGGCCGGATCGAGAGCCGAGCAGGGCTCATCCATCAGCAGGATGTGCGGCTGCACTGCCAGAGCCCGGGCGATCACGAGGCGCTGGGCCTGGCCACCGGAGAGCTCGCCGGCCGTCGCCCCGAGGCGGTCCTTGACCTCGTTCCACAGGCCCGCCGCCGTCAGCGTCTCCTCGACGATGTCGTCATGGTTCGGCCGCTTGATGCCCGCGAGCTTGAGTCCGGAGAGCACATTGCCCCGGATGCTCATGCTCGGGAACGGGTTGGGCTTCTGGAAGACCATGCCGATCTTGAGCCGGATGTGCGTGGGGTCGATCTCCGGCGAGTAGATGTCGGAGCCTTCGTAGAGCACCTCGCCGGCGAGAGCGGCCCCGGGAATGAGCTCATGGAGTCGGTTCAGGGTGCGGATGAAGGTGGACTTTCCGCATCCGGACGGGCCGATCAGCGCCGTGACGGAGTTCTTGGGGAAGGCGATGTTGACGCCCTCGAGAACCTTGCGCTTGCCGAACCACACGGAGAGATCACGCGCGTCCAGCTCGATCTCGGGGGCCGGCTGGCCTTCCGTCGGGCTACCGAGCACCTCAACCCGATCGAGGGTCTCGACACTGGGCTCGAACTCTGCAGTGGACATGTTCACTCCGTATCCCTACTTGACCTTGCCGCGCCCGAGGATTCGGGCAATGACGAACAGAATTCCCACCAGGATGATCAGCACGAGTGCCGCACCCCAGGCACGCGTCACCGCGTTGGGGTAGGGCTGATCCACATTGGCGAAGATGTAGGTGGGCAGCGAGGAGATCGGCGAGCTGAACGGGTTCAACTCAGTCGAGTCGCTGTAGCCGATCACCAGCAGCAGCGGAGCCGTCTCACCGATCACTCGGGCCATGCCCAGGACGATCGCGGTGATGATGCCCGTCTTTGCCGCCGGCAGCACGACCCGCAGCACGGTCCGCGCCCGAGTCGAGCCCAGGGCGAGGGCGCCGGTTCGAAGGTCCTCCGGAATCAGGCGGAGCACCTCCTCCGCGGTCCGCGCCACGGTGGGCAGCATGAGGATCGCGTATGCGAGACCGCCGGCCAGCGCACTCGAGCTGAGCGCACCGGACAGGATCAGCACCGTCAGGATGAACAGGCCTGCGACAACGGACGGAACGCCCGACATCGCCTGGACGAAGAAGCGCACGTACGGAACTGCCCGGCCGCGGACCTCCGTGACGTAGATGGCGGTCGCGATGCCGATGGGGATCGCGAACACCATCGAGATCAGGACGACGAGGAGCGTTCCCAGGATCGCGTGACCGACACCGCCGTAGTCCAACGAGGTCGTCGGGTTGATGTACACGTTGTTCTGGAAGAGGAACTGGGTGCTGAAGGCCTTCAGCCCATTCACGAACAGCGTTCCGATGAGCGAGATGAGCACGACCAGGGAGAAGATGCTGCCACCGATGGCGAGCACGTAGATCGCCGAATCGGCGACTCCGTGCCTCCCCTTGCTCACCAATGCCGCAACGCCGGCGGCAATCAGCTGGAGGGGCATGTAGAACACGACCATCACGATCGGGTCCGGAATCGAGGTGGAGAAGAGGAGCACGGCCGCGATCGCTGCAGGGATGACGACGGCGAGCGCCACGCTCCACGTGAACACGGGGGGCCGCTTGCGCCAGGGTCGCTTGCGCTGCTGAGCCTGAAGCTCCGGCAGGCGATCCTTCTCGAAGACCGTCGTGCTCATCGCTGAAGCCTCCCGGTCCGAGCAACGATCAGGTTCGCTATGACATTGATGATCAGCGTGAGGACGAAGAGGAAGAAGCCCGCGGCCAGCAGCAGCTGGGTCTCAAAGCCCGCGTTGGCCTCACCGAACTTCGACACGATCAGGGACGCAACCGAGCCGCCACCGGACTCGATGATCTCGTACCAGTTCACCTGGAACACGAGCTTGAGGACGAAGAAGATCGCGATCGTCTCGCCCATCGCGCGCCCGAGGCCCAGCATGATGCCGCCGACGATGCCGCCCCGCCCGTAGGGAAGCGCCACGTACCGAAGCATCGTCCACATCGAGCAGCCCAGCGCCTCGGAGGCGTTGATGAGCTCGGGCGGTGTGTGCGACAGCACCTCGCGCGAGATGGACGTGATGATCGGGATCATCATGATGGCGAGAACGAAGCCGGCGATGAAGGGCGTGCCCAGGAAGTTGCCGGACTCATTGCGGAAGATCGGGATCCAGCCCAGATACTCGTGCAGCAGCTGCTGCCACTCGACCGCCGGTCCCGTGAGCACGTAGAAGGCCCACAGGCCGATGATCACCGAGGGGATCGCCGCCATCAGGTCGACCAGTGAGGTCAGCACCTTGGCCACCTTGGGCGGAGCCATGAACACCATGAACACGGCCAGCAGCAGAGCGGCGGGGACGGCGATCACCAGGCCGATGACGGCGAGCAGAACGGAGCCGTAGAGCATTCCGAAGATGCCCGCCGTCGGTGGGTCGACGGTGAGGTCCCACGAGGTGGTGGTCAGGTATGACGGCCCCAGTTCCTGCAGGACAGGCACCGCCTGGGCACCCAGGAAGATCGTGATGCCGGCGAGGACTACGAGGGCGGTGAACGCCAGGGTCGTGATCGTGCGGTTGAAGATCCGGTCACCCCGATGTGAGGTGGCCGCCGTGTTGAGATCACGGAACTGTGGCTCGATCACCGACATGGAAGAACAGTGGTTGGACCCGGTATACGTGTCAGGTCAGCACAGGGAACGGAACGCCACGGTTCGATGAACAGGAAGTGAACGCTTCCACGGGGTGATGCGCCTCAGTCCACTGGGCCGTGGCCTTCGACATGCGGATGCCCGGGCACCGGCTCTGCGAGCTCGCGATCCGTGGGGATCTCCGCCTCGACATCCGAGGCATGGATGGTGTGCACCATCGACCAGATGGCCCACGCCGCAAACAGTCCCACGATGACGCCCACCGAGATCCAGGCAGCGACGATCGGAAGCTGGGTCAGGTGGAACATCGTGAACCCGATGAGGCTGGCAGCCGGAATCGTGATGATCCAGGCCGTGAGCATCTCGCCGATCACGCGCCAGTTCGCTCCCTTGCCCGATGCCACACCTGCCCCGACGATCGAGGATGCAGCGGCGTGGGTCGTGGAGATGGGCATGCCCACTGCGGTTGCACCGAAGATGGATGTCGTCGCTCCGATATTGGCTGCCAGGCCCGAGTTCGCATGCAGGGTCGTCAGGCGCAGGCCCATGGTCTCGATGATCTTCCAGCCACCCCAGAGGGTGCCCACGGCGATCGCCGCATAGGCCGCAAGAGCTGCCCATTCGGGGATCATGATGGTCCCGTCATCCGCCAGGTCGGTGTAGCCCGCACCGAGCAGCAGCGCTGCTATGACACCCATCGTCTTCTGGGCGTCATTGGCCCCGTGACCGAACGAGACGGCCGCCGCGGAGACGAGCTGGGCGCCCTTGAAGACAGGGTGATCGTCGTGCCAGCGCGTGAGCTTCTGAACAGCCAGGACCAGATAGAACGCAGCGAAGGCGATGCTGAACGCCACGGCGGGCGACACCACGATGCCCAGTGCCGCCTTCTGCACGCTGCTCCAGTCGATGGCTTCGAGGCCACCCGCGGCCAGGCCTGCCCCCACGAGGCCACCGATGATCGCGTGACTCGAGGAGGACGGCATGCCGACCTTCCAGGTGATGTAGTTCCATGCAATGGCGGCGAAGAGAGCCGCGAAGGCGAGCGCCACTCCCCCGTACTCACTCTTCACTGTCTTCGCGATCGTGCTGGCTACGGCCGTGCCCACGACGAAATAGGCGGCAAAGTTGAAAAAGGCCGAGAATCCTGGCGCCCAGCGAGCGGGCAGTGCTCGCGTTGCCACCACCGTCGCCACGGAGTTCGCGGCATCGTGGAAGCCGTTCGTGAAGTCAAAGATGAGGGCAATCACGATGACCGCGATAACGGTGATCAGGAGGATGTCCACTGAAGGCCCCTTGGAGTTTGCTCTGACGTCATGTGATGGCGTGCCATCACATGACGTCAAGGTGAACGTCGGCAGTCCCAGCGATGGCGCGCGCCCAGTGTGGAGGCGATCCGGGCCTAGGGAGCGGTCAACTCATGGCTAAGGGCGAAACCTTGGGTGAACGTATGATGAACCAGCTCCGGCTCAGTCGGAGACTCCGGCGACGGACTTGAAGAAGCGGTCCCGCCAGCGATCCGCCTTGGCCCGCAGCGAGGCCAGTTCGATCATCTCGTCCTTGTCCAGCGCCGGGACGGAGTCGTGGGCCAGAAGAGGAGCCAGCTGCTCTGCGTACTTCTCCTCGAAGTGCCGCCAGCGCTCCCAGGGATCGGAATCCTTGCTTGATTTGCCCACGTGGCGAACATACAGCGCCAAGATGAACGAGTGAACGGGGTCGCTCAGTCCGATCGCAGATCGATCACCGTGACCTGCTCACCGGCTCGGACCGAGGTCACGTCCTCGGGAACGACGATCAGGGCATCAGCCACAGCGAGACCCCCCAGCACATGCGATCCCTGACCCGATCCGACCGGTTGCACCTCTCCCGTCGGGAGGAAGGTGGCGCGCGCGAACTGGCGCTTGTGGGGCGGGGAGGACAGGTCGGCCACGCATCGCGCCTCGACCGTGGGGCGGTGCAGACTCGTCAGCCCCCGCAGCGTCCGGATCACCGGACGGACGAAGTTCTCGAACGAGATGTAGCTGCTGACCGGATTGCCCGGCAGGGTGATGATCGGGACGCTGTCGGCACCCACATGGCCATGACCCTGCGGCATGCCGGGGTTCATGGCGATCTTCATGAAGTCAACCGTGCCGAGTTCGGCCAGCACCGCCTTCACCGTGTCGTAGGCACCCATGCTGACGCCTCCGCTGGTCAGGATGAGGTCGCACCGGTGCAACTGATCCTCCACCGCCGTGAGGAAGGCCGTCTCGTCGTCGACGATGGGCCCGACGCGATAGGCGTCAGCCCCGGCCTCCTGGCAGGCGGCCACCAGCAGATAACTGTTGCTGTCGCTGATCAGTCCGTGCCGCAGCGGTGTGCCCGGGTCGACAAGCTCCGACCCCGTGGAGATGACCGCCACTCGAGGTCGCGGCCGCACGCGCACCTGCCCGCATCCGACGGCTGCCAGGATCGCCATCTGACGCGCGCCGATGAGCGTGCCTGTCGTCAGGACGGTGTCTCCCTCCATGACGTCCTCGGCTGCCCTGCGCACATAGGCCCCGGCATCGACGGGCGTGTGGATCCGGACGGTCTCCGTGCCCCCGTCCGTGCGCTCGACGGGCACAACCGCGTCGGCCCCCGCGGGCATCGGAGCCCCGGTCATGATGCGAACGGCGATGCCCGACCGGACCTCCTCCGTCGAGCGATAGCCAGCTGGAACGTCATCGACCACGGCGAGCTCCACCGGGGAATCCTCAGAGGCCGCCGCAACATCGGCAGACAGCACGGCATAGCCGTCCATGGAGGAGTTGTCGAAGGACGGCAGCGGCCAGGGGGCCGTCACGTCCTCGGCAAGGACGCATCCATGGGCGGAGGACAGCGGCAGGTCCAGCGGAGCCAACGGCTCGACACTGGCGAGCACGCGAGCGAGGTAGTCATCGACGCTGAGCACATGATGACTCTAGGGGCGATGACGACCGCATGCGACCACGCGAGCGGATCTACCGCTCGGTCATGCTCTTGGTGCCCTTGGCGCCCATCGTCACCGTCAGCATGGCCGCACGGACATCACCCTTGTTGCTGGTGTTGTGCCAGATGCCGGTGGCCTGCACGAAGGAGGAGCCGGCCGGGAAGTCCTTGACGACCCCGGCGTCGTACTCCACGCTGATCGTTCCCTCGGTCACGTACATGTAGACCGGAACGCGGTACTTGCGCCACCCGGACTCCTGGCCCGGCTCGAGCACCTCGATCGCGCTGCTGATCTGGGCCTTCTTCTTCTTGGGGTACGTGATTGCCTGGTCCAGCGCGGTCAACGCCTGCGCATCGAGGAGCACCGCGGCTCCGTCGGGTGCGACCGCCTCGACACTCGCTGCATCACCGCCGGCATCGGTGGCGCCCTCATCACCGCCACCGCACGCTGCAAGGCTGACGGCCATCAGGGCTGAGAGACCGGCCAGAGCCAGTCGAGTCCTCGTGCGCTGCATTCCCACCGAGCTGCGACTCATCGCATCACTGTAACCCTGTTGAACGTCTCACGGAGGGAACATCCGTCGACGTGGGAGACTCAGCCATGCATCGCCGCTGGGCCACTCTGGCCCCCTCCCGTAGCGTGCCCCACACCTCGTGGCGTGCGGCATCCCGCTGGCGCAGCGGTCCGTCGACCTTCGTGCTCCTCGTCATCGGCCTGTGGATGTTCGGCACGGGCGAGGCCCTCCTCGTCGAATCCGGGCTGGGCAACGGCCCATGGACGGTTCTGGCCGAGGGCCTGACCACCAGGCTTCCCCTCTCCATCGGCCTGGCAACGTTCCTGATCAGCGTCACGGTCCTGCTGCTGTGGATTCCCCTGCGCGAGCGGCCCGGCCTCGGCACCATCGCGAACGCCGTGGTCATCGCACTGGCACTGCAGGTCATGGTCGTCGTGATACCCGAGCCCACCGGCGACTCGCTCATGACACTGATCGCGCGGCTCCTCATGGTGCTGATGGGCATCGCCCTGATCGGGCTGGGCAGCGGCATCTACCTGACCACGGGGCTGGGCCCGGGCCCGCGTGATGGCTGGATGACCGGCATTCACCAGCGCTACGGCTGGCCCGTCAGCCGCGTCCGGCTGGGGATCGAGGCCACCGTGCTGGTCCTCGGCTGGCTCCTCGGTGGAACGGTCGGTCTCGGGACAGTGCTCTTCGCGCTGCTCGTCGGGCCCGCGGTCGGATACGGACTGCGCCTCGCCGCGAGCCTCGACGGCGGGGCACCGCCGATCTCCAGCACGACCATTGACACCCACCCGGAGCTGGAGGCCTGACCATGTCCCCGAGGATCTGGCTGATTCGGCACGGTGAGACCGAGTGGAGCCGCGACGGTCGGCACACCGGACGAACGGACCTTCCACTGACACCCGCGGGTGCCAGCGTCGCCTCGGCGCTCCGACCTGCCGTCTCCCGGATCGAGGCTGCCCTGGTCCTCTGCAGCCCCCTGACCAGAGCGCGGGACACCGCTCGACTCGCCGGGCTGGAGCCCGACGGCTTCGACGACGACCTGCTCGAATGGGACTACGGCCGCTGGGAGGGTCGCACCACCGCGTCAATCCGCGAGGATCTCGGCCAGCCGGACTGGCTGATCTGGGACCAGCCGATTCCCCCGGGCCAGACGCCGGGCGAGCAGCTGACCGACGTGCAGCAGCGGGCAGGACGCGTGCTCGACCGGTGTCGTCCCGTCCTCGCCCGTGGGCAGGACTGCATCCTCGTCGCCCACGGCCACGTGCTGCGGATCCTGACGGCACACTGGCTGGGGCTGCCACCCATCGACGGCCGCCTGTTCGCCCTGAGCGCCGGGCGCCTGTCGGCCCTGGGCTTCGAGCACGAGACGCATGTCATCTCCCTGTGGAACGCCGACGACTGACCAGCCCCGGCATGTCCGGCAGGGTGGCAGGATGGCACCGTGCTCGATGACTCCACCCGGCGACTGATCCGGTTCTCCCTGTTCCTGCAGGGCTTCGCCCTGCTCATGATGGGCGGCGCCCTCATCGTGCGAGCCCTCGTCCTCGGGTGGGATGTCGTGACCTACGTTCTCGCCGCCTTAGCCCTCATCATCGCCGGCGCCATGGCCTGGACTGTCAACCGCCTGCGCGCTGGCTGACGTTCGGCACGGGTGAGTGCAACCGTGGATACTGCGCACATGACTGACTCATCGTGGCGGGGCTTCGCCAGTGACAACTACGCCGGAGTGCATCCGGAGGTCCTCTCGGCGATGGCAGCGGTGAACGACGGACACCAGGTCTCCTACGGGGAGGACGACGTGACCGCGGCCCTGCGCGAGACGATCCGGAGTCACTTCGGGCCTACGGCCGAGGTCTTCCCCGTGTTCAACGGAACCGGCGCCAACGTCGTCGCCCTGCAGGCCCTCACCCACCGATGGGAGTCCGTTCTCTGCGCAGACACGGCCCACATCCACGCGGACGAGGGTGGTGCGCCTGAGGTCATGGCGGGGCTCAAGCTCTGGACCATCCCCACTCCGGACGGCAAGCTGACACCGGAGCTTCTCGACACCCAGGCGTGGGGCTTCGGCGTCGTCCATCGATCGCAGCCCGGCGTGGTCTCCGTGACCCAGACGACGGAGTACGGAACTGCCTACACCCCGGACGAGCTCCGGGTCCTCGCCGATCATGCCCACGGGCTCGGACTGCGCGTCCACCTCGACGGGGCCCGACTCGCGAATGCCGCGGCAACCCTGGGCTGCACCCTGGCCGAGGCCGCGCATGGCGCGGACATCATCTCCCTTGGGGCCACGAAGAACGGCGGCATGATGAGCGAGGCCGTCGTCGTTCTCGACCCGGAGCTGGCCTCACGCGTCGATTTCCTGCGCAAGACCTCGATGCAGCTGGCCAGCAAGATGCGCTTCATCAGCGCCCAGCTGCTGGCCCTGTTCGACGGTGATCTCTGGCTTCGCAATGCCACCTACGCGAACGGCATGGCCCAGGAGCTCGCGCGACGCGTGAGCGAGATCGACGGGGTGACCGTCACCCAGGCCGTTCAGGCCAACGCGGTGTTCGCCCTCCTCTCCCCCGAGGCGACGACCCGACTGCAGGAGCGCTTCCGCTTCTACACCTGGAACGAGCACACGGGAGAGGTGCGGTGGATGTGTGCCTGGGACACCACCCTCGCCGACATCGAGGCCTTCACCGCAGCTATCGCCGCCGAGCTCACCCCTTGAACCCCGTTCGTTGAGTGGTGAGTTGTGCAGGCGACTCGCCGAGGCGAGGCCTGCACAACTCACCACTCAACGGTCGTCGTCCTGGGCCCAGTGGGTGGAGGAGTCGGAGCCGCGGGCCTGTCGCGCGCGAGCGGCCTGGTCGTCGGCAAGAGTGCGCGCGAGGGTTGCATCCAGGTGCAGGGCCATGACCTTCACGGGCCCCGGAGTCGTGTCGACGTGCAAGGACGCCAGGTCGAGCGCTCGCTCCCACGGCCCCTGAGTCACGCGGACGGACTGGGTGCGTGCATGACGGATCAGCGCGATGCGACGAGTCACGCGACCCCGTCTCGTGGCCAGCACCTCACCATTCCACGCCACTGCGATCTGCCGCCACTGGATCGGTGACCGACGGCGCACCCGATCAGGCGCCGCCTCCCAGGCAAGCGCCTCGATGTCCAGCTCCGGGAGCACGCGCTGCACGAGGGCGACGGCCACCTCGCGCGGGGCCACCGGGATGAGGAGGGTCTCCTCCTTGCGCCCATTGCGATCGTCACCGCCGACACCGGCGATGTTCACCCGCACGCGCACCCAGTTCCAGCGGCGCCAGAGCAGTGGCTCGACGAACTCGATCGACTGGACGCGACCCGGGGGCACCGTCCGCGTCTCCGTCTTGAGCAGGCCGAACCGCAGGCGCAGTCCGTCCGGCGAATCACTCACCGTGAAGCGGAAGTAGCGGATGAACTCCATCACGACGATGAGGACGGGCAGACCACCCGTCACCAGCATCAGGGGGATCGCCGGCCACCCCTCGGTGAGCACGGTGCCGGTGAAGATGAGAGCTGTCAGCAGCAGGAGCAGGGCCGTCGTGCTGCGGGCCAGAAGTGAGACGGCCAGATCGCGGGGCGGAACCGTGACGATCGGAGTCTCCGGCGCCTCCTGCGTGTCGGCGCGAAGACCGGCCGCACGCGCCAGAACCTCGTTGCGCAGCGCACGTGCCTGGGGAAGGGTCAGGAACTGCAGTCGAACGCGGGAGTCACCACTCCCGGCGACCTCGATCGTCACCTCCGCCATCGAGAAAAGCCGGGCGAAGAGCGGCTGAGCCACATCGACGGCCTGGAGTCGGCTGAGCTGCAGTCGCCGCTGCTTGCGCGTCAGGACACCGGAGTCGACGCGGAAGTCTCCGTCGTCGTCGAACCAGTACCAGAGGTTCCGCCAGGCGAGGTAGGACCAGCCGGTGACCAGCAGGGCAAGGATCACCACGGCACCCGCCACCGCAGCAAACGCTCCGAGGCCGAACTGCGAGAGAGCGCCACCACCCGTGGCGATCGCGATAAGGATGGCGACAGGAATCGACGCAACGCCCTGGACGACAGGCGTGACGGGGTGGACGTGACGCCGCCCGGCGCCGTCGTCCCCAGAGTCACCGGGCAGGGTGAGTCCCAGCCCGAGGTCGTCCCCGATGCGCGACTGCCCAGGATCCGTCACAGTCCCGTCGACCTCTCCTCGCCACGCTGCGCCAGCCGGTCGCGGAGATCAGCGGCGACATCGGGCTCCAGCCCAGGGATGCTCGCGTCTGTCGTCGCCGCCGCGGTGTGGAGCTGAACAGTCGTGACTCCCAGCAGCCGATCGATGGGTCCGGCCTTGACGTCCACGAGCTGCATGCGGCCGTAGGGGACGATCGCCAGCCGGCGGAACATGATGCCGCTGGTGACGAGGAGGTCGTCGTCGCGCTCGGCATAGCCGAAGGAGCGGACGCGCCGACCGATCAGCCACCACAGCCAGATGAAGACGACCAGCGCCACCACACCCGAGATCAACGGCGCCACCCGAGGAACGTCCGGAATGAGGGTCACCGTCACCACCATGGCGACGACGAGAACGTAGACGAGCAGGAGGGTGATCCGGCGGGCGAGGATCAACTTCGTGGACACCGGAGTCCACCCCTCGGCGTAGGTGAACGCAACATCAGTCCTATCGGCCATGCGTCGAGGCTACCCCGCACCGTGACCGCGATGGCAATGACGAGCAGGGCGTACTAGTCTCAGGTCAAACACGAAGGGGAGCTCGCGAGATCGGCGGGCTGAGAGGGTGGCCGCTCCCACCGACCCATGAACCTGATCTGGGTAATTCCAGCGGAGGGAATGGATCATGAGCATTTCTCGTCTCTCATCGTCAGCCACCCACGGACGGACGCTCAAGGGAGCTCTGGGAGCCGGACTCGCCGTCGTCCTCGTCAGTGGTCTGGCCGGCTGCGGATCATCGGCGGACGAAGGCGCCTCGACAGTGGAGTCCAGCGCCGCAGCCACCGAGGCCTCGACGGTTCGACTGCTGGCGCACGACTCCTTCGTCGTCAGCGACGACCTCGTCGCACAGTTGCAGCAGGACACCGGCATCACCCTGGAGATCGTCAGCGGCGCTGACGCCGGAACGATGGTGGCCGGCGCCGTGCTGGCCGCGGGCAACCCCACAGCGGATGTCATGTTCGGCGTCGACAACACGCTGCTGTCCCGGGCGCTCGACGCGGGCGTCTTCGAGCCCTACGAGTCCGATGCCCTGGCGGATGTGCTCCCGGCACTGCAGGGTGACACCGGTGGCGGCAGCGTCACCCCCATCGACTACGGCGACGTCTGCATCAACATGGCCGACGAGGCTCTCACCGCAGCAGGCGTGCCGGCACCGACCACGCTCGACGACCTCATCGATCCCGCCTACCGCGACATGCTGGTCGTCGAGGATCCCGGGACGTCCTCACCCGGTCTGGCATTCATGCTGGCCACCATCGCCCGGTACGGCGACGGATGGACGGACTACTGGGCGGCACTGCGAGACAACGGCGTGAGCGTGGCGAGCTCATGGACCGACGCATACTACGGAGGGTTCGTCGCCGGCGGAGGCGACCGCCCGCTCGTCGTCTCCTATGCCACGAGCCCCCCTGCTGAGATCGTCTACGCGGAGGAGCCCAAGCCGACGAAGCCGTCCACGTCGGTCATGACGGACGGCTGCTACCGACAGGTGGAGTACGCCGGAGTCCTCTCCGGGGCCGCCAACGTCGACGGGGCCAGGACAGTCATCGACTGGCTGCTGTCCGAGCCCGTGCAGGCCGACGTTCCTCTGTCCATGTTCGTCTTCCCTGCACGCGCAAGCACAGAGCTGCCGAGCGTCTTCACCGACTTCGCTGCCACCGTCGACAATCCGCTCCAGCTCCCGCCGGATGAGGTTGCCGCGAACATCGCGGCATGGCTCGCCGAGTGGGGCACAGTCATGGGCCGCTGAGTGGGTGGCAGTGCCCCGACGCTGACCGCGGTACCGACCTGGCTGCGGTGGACATGGGCGGCGCCAGCACTGTTCCTCGGAGTGTTCCTCGTCTATCCGCTCGCCGTCCTCGGCGTCACGGTGATGTCGGACTCGGGGACATCCGTTGTCAGTGCCCTGCTCTCCACGTCGATCTGGCAGGTGACGGCCCTCGCGGTCACCCAGGCGCTGACCAGCACCGCACTTGCGCTGCTCGTGGGCCTGCCCCTGGCCAACGTCGTCTCCCGCTATCGATTCCGAGGGCGCGCCGTGGCCCAGGCTCTCGTCACGGTTCCGTTCGTCCTCCCGACGGTTGTCGTCGCACTCGCATTCCGGTCCCTCCTGGGCTCAGGGGTGCCGCAGGGGTTCGTCCTCGTCGTCATCGCGCATGCCTATGTGAACCTGGCCGTCGTCGCGCGCATCGTGGGAGCCCAGTGGGCCCAGCACTCGGGGGACTACGAGTCCGTCGCCCGGACACTCGGGGCAACCCGCTGGCGCGCGTTCGTGGATGTGACGCTGCCCAGCCTGCGCTCGGCCATCGTCGCCAGCGCGGCCGTGGTGTTCGTGTTCTCGTTCAGCTCGCTCGGGATCGTGCTGCTGCTCGGCGACCCGAGCACACGGACGCTGGAGTCCCAGATCCTGCGCCAGACATCCGTGCTCCTCGACTTTCCCGGCGCTGCCGCCACCGCCCTCGTGCAGCTCGTGCTGATCTCGTGCGTGCTGCTGCTCGGGGCCATGGCCAGTCGACGCTCTCCGGCCCGACGCATTCGACCGGTCGGCCTGCGCCCCCTGCCCAGTGGAAGGGTGCCGCGAATCGCCGTCCTGGCGACTGCCGCACTCGGTGCCGTCATCGTCCTCGCGCCCGTGACGGCGCTGCTCGTGGCATCCGTGCGCTCATCCGACTCATGGACCCTGAACTGGTGGGCGTCCCTCGGCTCGGTCGATGCCGGCACGACGCGCCTCGGGTCACCGAGTGCAGCCATCGTCACCTCGCTCGCCTACGCCGCAATGACGGCGCTGGTGGCCGCCGTCGTGGGCGGGCTCGCTGCCGTCGCGGTGATCGTGCCCGGGCGGGGTCGCATCGTGGCGCTGCTGGCGGTGGTGCCGCTGGGCGTCTCCGCCGCGACACTCGGCCTGGGGACTCTGCTCGCCTTCGGACGGCCACCGCTCGACCTGCGGGCGACAGGGCTCCTCATCCCCCTGGCCCATGCACTCGTCGCCGTCCCTCTCGTGGTCGCGGTCGTGGCACCGGGTCTGCGCAGCACGGACGGTCGACTCATGTCCGTCGCTGCCACCCTCGGCGCACACCCGTCTCGGGCCTTCTTGACGGCCTACGGGCCTGTGCTTCGCGTCGTGATCCTCGGGTCGGCGGCGCTTGCGGGAGCCGTGTCCCTCGGGGAGTTCGGTGCGGCCACCTTCCTGGGCCGGGCCTCATCGCCGACGGTCCCCATCCAGATCGTCCGACTCCTCGGGCGTCCCGGCGAGCAGTCCCTCGGCGTGGCCGCCGCCCTCGCTGTCATCCTCGTCGTCATGACGCTCGTGCTCGTGCTCGTCGTGGATCGTCTCGGCACCGGGCGCATGCGGCAGCCCAGTGTGGCGGCGACGGCATGATCCCCTCGCGACTGGCGGTCCATGGCCTGGCCCTCGGCTACGAGGGTCGGGTGTTTCGACGCGGCATCGATCTCACCATCGCTCCCGGTGAGATCGTCGCGATCCTCGGCCCGAGCGGCAGCGGAAAATCCACCCTGCTCAGCACGATCGCCGGCGTTGTTCCGGCACTCGCCGGAGCCATCGAGGTCGACGGTCGCGACGTGACCCGCGCTCCCATTCACGAACGAGCGGTGGGCCTGATCTTCCAGGAGCCGCTGCTGTTCCCTCACCTCGATGTGGCCGGCAATGTCGCCTACGGACTTCGACGCCACGGCATGTCCCGCTCACAGGCCCACGCACGAGCAGTAGAACTCCTCGACTGGCTAGGCCTTGCCGGCTACGGATCGCGTCGAGTCGACGAGTTGAGCGGCGGGCAGGCGCAACGGGTGGCGCTTGCGCGTGCCCTCGCTCCCCGACCTGCCGTCCTCGGACTGGACGAGCCCTTCAGCGCCCTCGACTCGGACCTGCGTCAACGCCTCTCCGTCGAGGTGGCAGCGATGCTGCGCAAAGCGGACGTCGCCGCCATTCACGTCACCCACGACGCTCAGGAGGCTGCCACCATCGCCGATCGCGTCGTCGAGCTGTCGTCACTGGGCCTGGCGCCCTAGGGTCGCTCCATGTACTCGTCGTCCTCCGCGTCCCCGGAGCCCTCGGCACCGTCCGTGACCGTGCGGTCGGGCCCGTGGACGACAGAGCAGATCACGGGCTTCCTGCGCGAAGCGGTGATCCCGATCCGCCTTGCCTCCTCGGGCACGTACCCGCTGGTCCAGTCGCTGTGGTTCCTCTACGAGGACTCCGCGCTCTGGATGGCCACCCAGACCGACTCAGTGCTGGCGAAACGGCTGCGCCGAGACGAGCGGGTGGGCTTCGAGGTCTCTGCCGACAGCCCGCCCTACCGCGGCGTTCGCGGCACCGGTCACGCGAGCATCGTGGACGATGGCGCGGCGCACCTCCTGCCGCGTCTCATCGACCGCTACCTCGGAGACGCACCGTCGTCCCTGGGCTCGTGGCTCATGTCACGCCTCGATTCGGAGATCGTCGTTCGCGTCGATCAGATGGCGGTGTCCTCGTGGGACTACTCCCCGCGCATGTGACCTGAGAGGATCATCCGATGGACGAGGGTGCCTACACCAGCACGATGCTCACGGTCGCGCAGATTTTCGAGGTCGTGGCTGCGGCCATCCTCGTCATCGGACTCATCCTGACCTTCGTGCTGGGCCTGCGAACCTACGCACGATCCCGGGACGGCGTCGCCACGTACCAGTTCCTTCGCCGGTTCTTCGGCGGCGTCCTGCTGCTCGGCCTGGAGGTCCTCGTGGCCGGCGACCTCATCCGCACGGTGGCGGTGGCCCCCAACCTCGACAACGTCGTAGTTCTGGGACTCATCGTGCTCATCCGAACGTTCCTGTCCTTCAGCCTTGAGATCGAGATCGATGGAGTGCCCCCGTGGCGACGGGCATTCGTCAGCGGCGCCGCCGTTGCCGCCAACGCCGTTCGAAAGGCAGAGACCGCATGACGACAGACGGCTACTCACGCCCACTCGAACAGGGTGTCCGCCGTGACTTTCGCGAGGCCATGTCGTACGGCGACTATCTGCGACTGGATCTGGTGCTGTCAGCCCAGCAGCCGCTCAGTGATCCGGCCCGGCATGACGAGACGCTGTTCATCATCCAGCATCAGGTATCCGAGCTCTGGCTGAAGCTGATGCTCCACGAGCTTCGCGAAGTGCGGGCGCTGCTGGCGTCCGACGACCTGTCCCCCGCCCTCAAGGGCCTGGCGAGGGTCAAGCACATTCAGCACACGCTCACCGAGCAGTGGCGCGTGCTTGCGACCCTCACCCCCAGTGAGTACGCGCAGTTCCGCTCATTCCTGCAGAGCTCGTCCGGGTTCCAGTCCTGGCAGTACCGCGCGGTCGAGTTCATCCTCGGCAACAAGGACGAGCAGATGCTGCAGGTGTTCGACCATGAGCCGCAGATCCTCGAACTCCTCACGGACCTGTTCCAGGAGCCGACCATCTACGACGAGTTCCTTCGAATGCTGCACCGTCTCGGACATGCCGTGCCGGAGGAGATCCTCGATCGCGATGTCCGCGAGCGCTGGCACCTGCATCCATCGGTCATTCCCGTCTTCCTCAACATCTACGAGAACACCGACAAGTTCTGGCGTGAGTACGAGGCGTGCGAGACCCTCGTCGATGTCGAGGACAACTTCCAGCTGTGGCGGTTCCGACACCTCAAGACCGTCGAGCGGATCATCGGCTCCCGCCCGGGCACCGGCGGCTCAAGCGGTGTGCCGTTCCTGCGCAAGGCCCTGGACCTGACGTTCTTCCCCGAGCTCTACGCCGTCCGCGCCGAGATCGGATCCTGAGCCGAAGGTGATGTCCACCTCCCAACCCACGACCGTCCTCATCGCGTACGACCAGCTGGATCGCGCCCATGGGGCGCTCGCCCATGCGCGGGCGGGAGAGCACGCCATCCTGATCGTCGAGAGCGAGGGCATGCTGCGCTCTCGCACCTGGCATGCCCAACGGCTCTTCCTGCTCATGTCAGCAGCCGAGCACCTGATCGACGATCTCGTGACTGAGGGCTTCGTCGTGCACCACCGACGCGCGTCCTCGACAGCTGCGGGCATTCAGGAGTATCGCGCCGACCATCCCGGCGAGCGCATCGTCGCGTCCGAGCCCTCCTCGCATGGGCTCATGCGCACATGGACCGATGCCGGCGTCGACCTGCTGCCCGACGAGCGCTTCCTCACCTCCCGCACCGAGTTCGCGGACTGGGCAGCCGGGCAGCGCGGACTGCGGATGGACGCCTTCTACCGATGGCAGCGACAACGGCTCGGCATCCTTCTCGACGGATCTCGACCAGTCGGCGGCAAGTGGAGCCTGGACGCCGACAATCGCCTGCCACCCCCCAAGGGTCCGCATCCCTGGCCGGAGCCGCTCTCGTTCCCCCTCGATGAGATCGACACCCGAGTATGGGACGACATCCGCAACCGCGACCTCCCGATCACCGGGGCGGCACCGAGCGGGACCTGGGCAACGACCCGGGCGGGTGCTCTACGACAGCTCCGCCACTTCGTCGAGGAGGTGCTTCCCGCCTTCGGCCCCTACGAGGACGCCATGCCTGCCGACTCCTGGAGCGTCAACCACTCGCTCCTGAGCCCGTACCTGAACATCGGCCTGCTGCACCCCGATGAGGTCGTCGACGCAGTCCTGCGACGTCATGCCCGAGGAGATGTCGAGCTCTCGTCCACTGAGGGCTTCATCCGCCAGGTCATCGGCTGGCGCGAGTACGTCAACGGCATGTACTGGACGCTGCCCCGGGACTACCGCACGCGCAACGGGCTGGACGCCCAGCGCCCACTCCCGATGGCCTTCGAACAGCCGGGCTGCACATCGATGAACTGCGTGGACGGAGTCATCCGCGATATCGACGCTCGGGGGTGGGCGCACCACATCCCACGCCTCATGGTGCTCGCCAATCTCTCCCTGATCGCGGGAATCCGGCCGGATGAGGTTCTCGGCTGGATGCGTCGAACCTTCATCGACGCGGCCGACTGGGTGATGGTGCCGAATGTGATCGGGATGGGCGTCCACGCCGATGACGGGCTCATGATGACCAAGCCCTATGCCGCGGGCGGGGCCTACCTGTCACGCATGGGCCGGTACTGCTCGGGCTGTCGCTACGACCCGAAGAAGCGCGTCGGCGACGACGCCTGTCCTTTCACCACGCTGTACTGGGACTTCCTGGACAGACATCGAGATGCCTTCGCATCGAATCCACGGATGGCCCAGCAGGTGCGTGGACTGGACCGACTCTCCGATCTGGAGCAGTTGCGCACGCGAGCAAGCGAGGTCCTGGCCCTGCTGGACGCCGGGGAGCTCTGAGCGATCTGAGGGCTGGACAAGACGTCCGTTGCGGAAGACGTCAGTTGCGGAAGACGTCGCCCTTGATCACCTTGGACAGCGGTGGACGCTTGCCCTTGGGGCGCTGACCTCGACTGGGGCTGGGCGCTCGCCCGTCGCTCGCCGACGCGGAGTCGGCACTGCACACCCGGTCGATGAGCTCAGCGGGATCCACGGCAGCGGACTCGCCGCCGCTGCGCCAGTACTCGAAGTGCAGGTGGACGGCCCCGGGCGATCCTGAGTCGCCCATCGTTCCGATGACATCACCGGCCTGGACTCGCTGACCCCCCTTGACCAGGACATCATCCATGTGGCCGTAGTAGAACTTGGCTCCGCTGACGCCCTTCATCACGATCTGCAGGGCGCCGTTGTCCTGACGCTTCGTGCGATCGATAACGCCGTCCTCGATCGCGAAGAGCGGCGCGCCACGCTTGCCGCCGAGATCGATCCCCATGTGAGATCGACTTCCGCGATCGGCACCGAATCCGTCACCGACGAAGAAATCCTGCGCGGGGCACACCCGGTCGGCAGCCGACGCTGCCGGGGCGCTCAGGCCCACCAGGGCGCCCGCGACGAGAGCGGTCGCGGCACCAGCAGCGACGGCTCGGGTCATGCGCGGCATGCGGCCTCCCACGGGGGATGTCTCATGGATCGTGCTCCGACGTTTGGGCGACCGTACCCGACAGCCCCCGAGTTGCGCCAGAATTCCCCTATGGCATCCCTCACCTGGCCCACCGGCTGGCTGGCCCGCTGGGCGACGGACACCCCCGTCCAGGTGGGCATCGCCGCGGCGTCCTGGTCCGTCGCAGGAACGTTTGCCCGTGGCCTCCTGCCCCGCCAGGTGACACAGCAGGCCGTCGCCACGGGTGTTGTCGCTGCCACCCATTACGAGATCGCCGCCACCACATGGTCGACGCTTCAGGCGGCCGCTGCCCTGCCCGGCCAACGACCCGGGCCCCGAGCCAGCCTGATCGCGTCAGCGGCCGGCATTGCCGCAGGGCTGGGAATGTCCGCCGCAGCTCACGGATCGGCCGAGCGCAGCATGACGGCGGCCGGGGTGGCCGCACTCGGACGCATGACGGCGTTCTCCGCGCTCGCCGGCGGCGCTGCCGTGGCCTGGGACGACCTCCTGCACCGCAGGCTTCACCTGAGACCCGGAATCGACACGACGGTGCTCCCCGCGATCGCCACGGGTGCGGGCGTCGTCGGCTTCACCATCCTCAACCGCCACCGCCGGGCCGCACGCTACGGGATCGTGGATCCCGATCGCCATGCGGTCAACGGCACCGGAGCTCGGACGGTCGCCCGATCGGCAGCCATCGGTGTCGCATCGGGACTCGGACTGGCTGCAGCCACCGCAGGCGAGCAGGCCGCCGCACATCTGATGGAGAAGGGGATCGAACGCATCGTCGGACGACAGACAGGTGCGCTGGGGACCCTGACTGCTCACGCACTCATCCTCGGGACGATCGGTGTCAGCGGTCTGGCCGCCATGAACACCGTGACCAAGCGAGTCCAGAAGCGCGATGACATCGTCGAGCCCGCCTACCCCGAGCCGCCGACGTCGACGCATGTGTCGGCCGGGCCGGCCAGCGTCATGCCGTTCGACACGCTGGGCAAGGAAGGCCGCCGATTCGTCCTGATGGCGCTGACAGCTCAGGAGATCAGTGCTGTCATGGGCGAGCCCGCCATCGATCCGGTCCGCGTGGTGGGTGGCTACGAGTCTGCCGACGACCTTGCCGAGCGAGCACGCCTGACCGTGCAGGACATGGTCGCCGTGGGCGCCTTCGATCGCGACCTCATCTGCGTCGGATCACCGACCGGCGTGGGCTACTTCAACTATTCGATCGCCGAGGCACTGGAGTACCTCACCCGGGGCAACTGCGCCATCGTCGTCCCTCAATACGCCCTCGTCCCATCGGCCATGGCACTGACCCGCACCCACGACGCCGTCGAGCTCACCCGTCTTGTCCTCGAGGGCATCGATGCGCATCTCTCCGATCGGCCTGCGGACGCACGCCCCACCATCGTGCTCATCGGGGAGAGCCTCGGCGCCAACGTCGCACTCGATCTGTGCGTCACTGCCGACGAGTCGATCGATGTGGGGCGCCTCGCCGAACTCGGCGTGCGCGGCGGCCTCTACTTCGGCGTTCCCTTCCGAACGCACCTGTGGCGCGCCTGGCGCACCGATCCCGAAGCCGTCGATCCCGACGGGCTGCTATCGCTCGTCAGCCAGCCGGACGAGCTCGAGCAGCCTGAGCCCGGGCGCATGCGCCACCTGATGGTCATCCACCACGACGATCCCGTGAACAAGTACGGCTATGGCGTCGTTCTTCAGGAGCCCTGGTGGATGGGACCCCCATCGAAGCGACCCCCGCTGGTCCCCCGCGAGACGAAGTTCCGCCCCATCACGACGTTCGTCCTGTCAACCATCGACCTGTTCAATGGCATGGATTCCAGGCCAGGCGCCTTCGTGCGTCGCGGCCACGACTATCGGATCGAGATCGTCACCGGCCTCATTCGCGCGTTCGGCCTCCAGGCCTCTCCGGAGCAGGAGGGCGCCGTCGAGATGGCCCTGCGTGAGCGCGAGACCGAGTGGGCGACGAGACGCATGGTGGCCCGCAAGCTCGACAAGGCACGTCGGGCCATCGAGAAGCAGCTCTCAGACTGGGGCTCCGCTCCCATCACGCTCGCGGACCTGGATCCGACGCTTGGGACGAATCCCCAGGGCTTCGCACGGCTCAGTCAGATCAGCGCACCCCCGGGCGCCTGATCTCCAGCTTCACTCAGCAGCGGATCCGTTCGTTCGCGGGATCGTAGAGCGGACGCAGGGAGACCTCGATGGGGAAGCGACGACCGGCGATGTCGACCTCCCAGGATGATCCGGCGAGGACGTCCCCCGAGATCGACTCGTCCGCCTCCACCATGGCCAGCCCCACAGCGCCACCGAGGGTGTGGCCATAGCTGCCCGCCCGCACGTAGCCGACGGGCGCTCCATCCCGCAGCACGATCTCCGCGTGATGCAGCATCGGCTCAGGATCGAGGACGCGGAGGCTCACGAGCCGGCGGTGCGGAAGTCCGCGTTCCCGGATGAGCGCGAGGGCCTCGCGCCCGATGAAGTCGTGATCCCAGTCGACCGTGAACCCGAGACCCACCTCGAGGAGGTTGTCGGTGTTGTCGATGTCGTGGCCGTAGTCGCGGTAGCCCTTCTCCAGGCGCAGGCTGGCGAGGGCCTTGAGGCCGGCGTGCCGCATGCCGGACTCCCCGCCCGCCTCGACCACCTGCTCATACACATGCCCTGCGAGCTCCGTCGGAATGTGGAGTTCGAAGCCGAGTTCACCCGCATACGTGATGCGGGCGCAGAGCACCCGAGCGAAGCCGATATCGATCGTGCGCGCCGCCCGGAAGGGGAACGCCTCGTTCGAGAGGTCCGCCGACGTGACACGTTGGAGCACTTCCCGGGACAGCGGCCCCTGGACATTGAGCTGGGTCATCCCGGACGTCACGTCTGCGATGGATACCCGCCACTCACCCGAGTGCCTTCGCATCCATTCGCGAACGTGAACGTGTGCAGTGTCGGACGCGACCACGAGGAACTCATCGTCGGAGATCTTCGTGACGGTCAGGTCGGCCTCGATCGTGCCCTGCTCGTTGAGCCACTGGGTGTAGGTGATCGTGTGCGCCGCTGCGTCCACGTTCGCGGTGGAGAGGTGGTTGAGGAACCCTCCAGCGTCAGGGCCCGTGACACGGAATGCGGACATGAACGACATGTCCATCAGGCCCACACCCTCGCGGATCGCGCGGTGCTCCTCGGCCCAGATTCCGAACCAGGACGGGCGACCCCACGTCAGCGCACCTGGATCAGGGGTCGCGTCCTGGCCCGCGAACCAGTCGGCGCCCTCCCATCCGCTGACATCACGGAAGTAGGCGCCCTGCGCCTCCAACTGGCTGTGCAGAGGCGACCGTCGGATTCCACGGGCCGTCGTCATCGACCTTCCCGGCAGGTGCGACGCGTAGACCATGCCGAGCGTCTCCACCGTGCGCTCGGCTCGATAGCGAGGGGCGAGCTGGAAGTCGGCCACCCGCTCGACTGAGAATCCGGTGACGTCGACGTCTGGGTGGCCATCGACGATCCACTGGGCGACGATGCGACCCATGCCGCCGCCCGTGAGGATGCCCACGGAGTTCATCCCCGCCGCGACGAAATAGCCGTCAAGTCCGGGTGCCTCGCCGACGATGGGGGCCAGGTCCGGAGTGAACGACTCGGGGCCGCAGAAGAACGTGCGCACGCCCACGTCGAACGTGGCAGGCACGCGAGACATCGCCCGCTCCACGTAGGGACCCATCCGGTCCCAGTCGGGCGTGATCTGCCCGAACGAGAAGTCTGCCGGGATTCCGCCGACCGACCACGGTGCGCAGACAGGCTCGAAGAGGCCGACCATGAGGCCCCCACCCTCCTCGCGGTAGTACCCGTGCCGGCCCGGATCCTCGAGGATCGGCATCGAGGAGTCGACGCCGTCCATCTCCTCGGTGATCAGGTAGTAGTGCTCAGCCGCCTGCAGTGGGATGGCCACGCCGTTGCGCTCGCCCAGTTGGCGTGCCCACATGCCGGCACTGTTGACGACGTACTCGCACTCGATGTCACCCTCGGACGTCGAGACGCCGACCACACGGGATCCCTGCGTCAGGACGTGATCGACCGTGACACCCTCCACGATCCGGACCCCGTTCTGCCGCGCACCCTTCGCCAAGGCCATCGTGACGTCGACCGGATTGACCCGACCGTCGCCAGGCACGTAGAAGCCGGCGAGAAGATCGGAGGTGTCGGCCAACGGGAACATGCGGGCGATTTCCGAAGGGGCGATCTCGTGGACCTCGAGTCCGACGTGCCGGTTGAACGCCATCACCCGCCGGTACTCCTCCAGACGGTCCTCGTCAGCGGCGACCTCGATGAATCCGATCGGACGGAAGCCAGTCGACTGACCGGTCTCGCCCTCCAGGCGCGAGTAGAGGTCGCGCGTGTACTGGCGCATCGCCATCGATGTCTCCGACATCGACCCGAAGCAGGTCATGAGGCCGGCCGCATGCCACGTGGTTCCGGAGGTCAACCGGTCGCGCTCGACGAGGACGACGTCGTTCCATCCCAGCTGCCCGAGGTGATAGGCGATTGACGTCCCGATCACACCGCCACCGATGATGACGACACGGGCACGGCTGGGAACTGACGACTGCATCTCGACCATGGACACCTCCGGCCGTCAGCGTAGTGGGGCGTGTGACTGCCGCAGATCGTCCGTCATCTGCGACAGGATGGCCGCATGGCAGAGGAGCAGAACTCTCGGGCGGCGGCAGTGCAGGCCCGGGTCATGAACCCAAGTTACGAGATCTTCATGGGGTTGCTGTCGATCCTGTCGATCATCAACCTGGTGCTCCTGCTGTTCCTGCAGGACCCCACGCTCGGCTACATCCTGGTGCTGGTCAACACCGTCCTCACCTGCTTCTTCGCGATGGACTTCCTGTTCCGCTTCTTCACGGCGCCGTCCAAGAAGGAGTACATGATCCGCGGCTACGGCTGGGCGGACTTCCTGTCGAGCCTGCCGTTCTCGCAGACGAACATCCTGCGACTGTTCCGCCTGATCAAGGTCTACCGCCTCATCAAGGACTTCGGATTCCGGCACATCGGTCAGGCGATCATCAAGGATCGCGCTGACAGCGCCCTGTTCACGCTGGTCTTCATCGCGATCCTGGTCCTGGAGTTCGGCAGCCTGGGGATGCTCAAGATCGAGGCCGATGCACCGAATGCCAACATCACGACCGCATCTGACTCCCTCTGGTACATGATCGTGACGATGTCGACCGTCGGCTACGGCGATCAGTACCCCGTCACGACCGCCGGACGAGTCCTCGGCGCCGCGGTGATCCTCGTGGGCGTGGGCATCTTCGGCACCCTGACCGGTTACCTCGCGAACTTCTTCCTCGCCCCGCGCAAGAAGAAGGAGGGCGAGGAGCAGACTCCAGTGCAGGAACGCTTGGAGGCACTGAAGGAGCTCACCGCACAGCAGCAGCAGGCGATCGCAGAGCTGGAGTCCATGCTGGAGGAGAAGCAGAACTAACGGCGCCTCCTCGGCGCCCCCACCGCGCTCTGAGCAACCACGACTGACGCCGGTCGTCGGACCACGCGTACGACGCTGGTCCTAGGGCACCGAATGCAGCCTGCGCGTCCCTTCCGGGCGTAGCCTGACTCCTCATGACGACCCCCGCGACGACCGACGTCCCATCAACACCCTCCTACGCCCGGCTGCTGTTCATCCTGAACGCGCTGTTGGCTCTCGCCGGCGTGGCGCTGTCGTTCACCCTGAACATCAGCGGCTACTACGTCGACAAGATGGACACGGCTGAGCCGACCATCCTCGGCAACACGCTCACCGGAGTCGACACCCCACTCGAGAGATTCCTCGACTGGACCACGTACTTCACGATCCTCAGCAACATCGTGGTTGCGGTGATCATGGTCGCGCTGGTCGTGCGCCCGCAGATGTTCACTCGCGCCGACCGCGTCGGCATGTTCTGGCGGGTGCTACGGCTGGACGCCCTGCTGATGATCATCATCACGGGCGTCGTCTACAACGCGTTGCTGGCTGAAGGTGGCAAGGAGGGCTGGGGCTGGCTCAGCAACTTGATCATCCACGTGCTCGTTCCGATCATCACCCCACTGGTGTGGCTCGCAGCCGGCCCCCGTGGTCTCATTCGCCAGGGCACGGTGTGGGCCTCCTTGCTGATTCCGCTCGCCTGGGCCGCCTACGCACTCGTGCGCGGGCAGGTCGTCGGGGCCTACCCCTACCCCTTCCTCGACGTCAGCACCAACGGCTGGGCCTCCGTCCTGAGCTTCATCGCCGTGATCGTCGTCGTAGCGGTGATCCTCGGCTACGTGCTCCTCGGCATCGACAGACTGCTGCAGCGCATATCGCGCGACGAATCCGCCCAGAATCCAGCGGGGAGCTGAACTCATGACACGCACAGCGATCGTCACAGGGGGCGCCCGCGGCATCGGCGCCGCTATCGCCCATCGGTTCGCCCGAGACGGCATGGCCGTCGGCCTCATCGACCTCGACGTTGACGGCGCGGCGTCAACCGCGACCGAGATCATCGCCTCCGGGGGACTGGCGCTCGCCATCGCAGCGGACGTCACGGATGAGGCTCAGGTCACTGACGCGGTCGCTCGCATCGACGACGAGCTCGGATCGCCCACGGTGCTCGTGAACAACGCCGGAATCCTGCGCGACAACATGCTGTTCAAGATGACGCTGGACGACTGGGACTCCGTCATGAACGTCCACCTGCGGGGCGCATTCCTCATGACGAGGGCCGTCCAGAGTCACATGGTCGAGGCGAAGTGGGGCCGAGTCATCAGCCTCTCGAGCATCTCCGCGCTGGGCAACCGCGGGCAGGTCAACTACTCGGCTGCCAAGGCCGGCCTACAGGGCTTCACCAAGACCGTGGCGATAGAACTGGGCCCGTTCGGCGTCACCGCGAATGCCATCGCTCCCGGCTTCATCGCCTCCGAGATGACGAAGGCGACGGCACAGCGCATGGGCCTGGACTTCGACGAGTTCACCGCGGCCATCGCCAAGGAAACCCCCGTGCGCCGCGTCGGGGTGCCCGAGGACGTTGCCAACATGGCATCCTTCCTGGCCTCGGACGACGCCTCGTTCGTCTCGGGCCAGGTCATCTACGTCGCAGGCGGACCGACCGACTGATCGTCGTCGTCGACGCTCTGACGTCGGTGCAGTCGCCATCGGCTGCTCTTGTCATCCTTCGCCTGGGATTCCTGCAGATCCGCCACGCGAGGCACGAGCTCGTAGCGCTTCGCGTAGGTCTCCAGAAGGGCCAGCAGCATGGCGACAACCGGAATGGCCAGGAATGCACCGGCCACACCGAAGAGCGCAGCGCCCAGAAGGACGGAGCCGAATGCGACGGCCGGATTGACGTTGACCGCCCTCGCACTGATCTTCGGCTCAATCGTGAGGTTCTCCACCTGCTGGTACAGGATCGCCCAGATCAGGGCCGCCACCCCGATCCACGGAGATCCACTCAGCAGGCCCACGATCACCGGCAGGACGATCGCGATGTAGGTGCCGATCGTCGGAACGAACTGAGCCACGATTCCCGTCCACAGTGCGAGCGGAAGCCAGTAGGGCATGCCGATGAGGACGAAGACGACAGCGCTCGTGCCTGAGTTGATTCCCGCCAGGATCACGCGCGCACCGATGTAGCCGCCAGTCTTCTGCGCCGTGGTGGTCCACACGTTCATCACCACGTCCTGCATGCGCGGGGGGAACAGGCTGGCCACCCAGCGCTCGAAGCGCGGCATGTCTGCAGACAGGTAGAACGTGAACAGCGCGAAGGTGAAGATGCCGAAGATACTTCCCACCACGGAGATGACGAACGCAAGCAGCGTGACTCCCAGGTCCGCCGCGGCAGCCGCCATGTCCTGCGTGCTGAAACCCACCATGTCCAGGATGGAGCCCTGTGACAGTGCCAGCCCGAACGTCTGATTCGCCCACGAGAGCAGTTCATCGATCAGGCCGGGAAGAAGGAGTACGAGCTGAACGAGCTGGTCGACGAACAGCGCCCCGAACATGAACAGGAACAGTGCAGCGAAGACGATCGCTGACACCATCACGATCATGGTGGCGACTCCGCGTCTCATATGACGGGACATCGCGTTGACCGCCGGGGCCATCGCAATCGCTGCGAACCACGACATCAGCACGGTGAAGATCACGCCGCCGCCATCGTCGAGGATGAAATTGACCACCAGCCCCAGCGCCAGGACGGCCAGCACCACGAGTCCTACGCGCCAGACATTGCCGGGCACGAGCAGGATGCGAGTCGTGGAGACCCGCCCGTCACTCACAGCTTCTCGAGCAGATTCGTCCGAGGTCATGTCAGCTCTCCTTGAGTAAGGCCGGCTAGGGGGACGCTACTGCGCCGTGGTCTGTGGACCACTCAGGCGCGCACGCAGCCACCCGGCCGATGCGATCAGCACGCCCAGCCACACCAGAGCGGCAACCGTAGCCATGATCACGGCGACGAGGATCATGAGACGCGAGTTCCACGTGTGCGCCAACTCCCCACTGGCGACTGCCACCGCAGCGATGGGAAACACGTAGCTCCATGACGCCGGCGAGAAGGAAATCGCATCGGAACGCAGTCGGAAGGTCAGAAGCACGACGACGGCGAGCCACCACAGGCTGAAGCCCACCAGTGCTCCGGCGAACAGACTCGTGACGAACGAGACGGACAACGGCGGCGACGAGAGCAGCGCCGGGGTCACGCGAGGTATCGCCATGAAGGCCAGCGCGGCTGCGGCAGCCGGGCTCATCATGATCCACGCAGCAGGTATGCCGGCAGCCGCGTCGAAGGCATCCAGCACCAGACGCGCGAGGACAAGGGCGGCGATGAGGATGAAGAGCATGAATCCGGCCCCCAGGAACAGCACGGCCAGTGGCGCAGCTATCTCAGTCACCGCGGGGTTGGGAGCCTGGCACAGGCGGGCCAGTGCGGTGGCAGTCAGGAGGAGGACCGTCTGCGGCATGAACCACAGCCCGGAGAGCGCATCCGTCTCCAAGGCGCCCCGGCGGGCAATGGCAGCGGCGAAGAACACCAGGGTGAGGAAGAGATCGACGAAGCCGGCGATGAGGATGAAGGCGAGGAGCAGCCACGTCGCCGTCCGGTCCACGGCGAGGAGAGGCTGAGCCGATTCGAAGGCGAGGACGAGGGTCAGCATCGCCCCGGGAATCGCGGCGTAGGCCGGACCGCGCTGCGCCGAACGGATCTCCTCCCACAGCTCACGTCGAGGCGTGCGATGGCGCAGGTTGAGAGCGATGAGCGCTGCCATGGCCAGGATGGCAAGGGTCAGGAGAACCCAGCCCAGCGCGTGGCTGAACTGCTGGATCATTCCGGACTCGGACGGGAGCCGGAAGGCGGCGACTGCGAGGGCAGACGTCCCCATGACGCCCCCGAACCAACCGGGGTGGGATCGCGCTCTCACCCCCGCGGCTGACCGAGTCACACGCAAACACTAGACGTAGGGACGCGGGTGCTCGCGACTGCAGCAGAACGAGTTACGGCAGTGGAAGCCACTCGATCGGCGAGTTCGCCGCCGTGGCACCCTCGGGCACTACGGCGAATCCGCTCGACCGGGCAAGACCCCGAAGCATCGCCGAGCCTCCGTAGGGGGACAGGACGAAGGCACCATCGGCGACGTTTCCAGCGATGAGGCGCGTATGCCCCTCGGGTGCCCGCAGTTCAACCTGCGCATGGATCGTCTGCCTCGGCGCAGGAGTACGTCCGAGAAGAGCATCGACAACAGGGACTGCAAGGGTGACGAAGCCGACGACGGCCGAGTGCGGATTGCCCGGCAGGCCCACCAGCGGAACCGATCGCCCTCGGCTCCCGAGCGTCGCCAGAAGCATGGGATGCCCGGGCCGCACCGCCACGCGGTCGATCACCAGAGAGCCGCCCAGTGAATCGATGGCGCCGTGGACGTGATCTCGCGGACCGTCTGCCGTTCCACCCGTCGTGATCACGAGATCGGCTTCGGTGGCGGCCTGAAACAGGGCCTGGTGCACGGACTCGAGATCGTCCGGCACCTGCCGGTGAGAGACGACCTCCCCTCCCGCTCGGGAGATCCATCCGGGCAGCTGCGGGCCCAGCGAATCGCGGACGCGCCCTGATTGCGGAACTCCGGATGTCAGGAGTTCGTCACCCAGCAGGATCAGCGCCACCCGCGGACGGCGGATGACGGACACGGCATCATGGCCCGTGGCGGCCAGGAAGCCAGCAAGCGCGGGCCCTACCTGAGTCCCAGCCGAGGCGATGAGATCACCGACCTGGCATTCCTCGCCTGCGGGTCGGATGTCCGCGCCATGCTCTGTGGATCCATGGACGATGCCGTCGACCAGGTGCGCCGCCTCCCAGCGAAGCACCGAGGTGGCGCCATCGGGCACCACGCCGCCGGTGGCGATGCGCACGGCTGTTCCCGGCGCCAGTTGCTCCGACCACGGGTGGCCGGCGGCAACGTCTCCCACCACATTCCAGGGCCCGGATCCCGCCAGCGCCCAGCCGTCCATCGCCGAGGAGTCGAACGACGGGAGCTGGCACAGGGCGACACAGTCGTGCGCGAGGACGCGCCCGTCAAGGTCTTCCACTGGCACCGTGTCTGCGGGCAGGCGCTCGGCCACGCCCCGTGCTGTCTCACGCGCTGACGACCAGTCAGCCTCGCGCAGAGCAGTCACGCCGTCCTCCCGAACTCCTCGTCGTCGCACCAACTGCCCGACCGCGCCGTTGGCACGCTACTCGAAGTCGCTGGGCATCGAGACTTCCTTGCCGTCCTTGCTCCTACGCCGCGAGAGCGTGAACAGGACGGCAGCGCCGAGCACGGCAATGAAGCCCCCGACGACGATCACCAGGTGCGCAGTCGACTCCGAGGCGTAGTCGCCGACGATGGTGAGCGCATGGGACTTGTCGATCAGGGTGAAGGACCCGACTATCAGGACGAACCAGCCGAAGGCCTTGCGCAGGCGATCCGGGTGGATCCTTCCCGACAGTCGAACACCGATCAGGACGCCGATGATGGCGAAGCCGACGACGAGCAGGGTCACGCCCCAGTCGAAGCTGGTCTCGGGGTTGACGGTGGCGAAGCCGTCCTCTCCGAAGAACTTGATCCGATAGCTGATGAAGGTCGCAATCGCCTTCATCATCACGACCAGGAGAGATGTTCCGACGGCCATCTGCATGGGCAGGCCACCCAGCAGGACGAGCGCTGGCACGACAAGGAAGCCTCCTCCGGCGCCGACCAGGCCCGTCGCGATGCCGACCAGGAAGCCGTCCAGCAGGATGCGGAAGAGGGGCAGTCCCTCATGGGCCTCGCCCTCCACCTGCTTGCGTCCGCGAATCATCGCGATGGCCGTGATGACCATCATGATGCCGAGCAGGACGAGAACGAGCTCGCCGGGAAGTCGCTGTCCGACCTGCCCGGCCAGGAGTGCACCGGTGACCCCGGCGGCGCCGAAGATCAGACCGGTTCGCCACTGCACCTGCCTGGCCCGGGCGTACTGGATCAGGCCGATCGCCGACGTGATCGCCACAAGCACCGCACTGGCCGCGATCGCCGGCTTCGCCTCGAAGTCGGCGATGTAGACAAGCATCGGCGTCGTCAGGATGGAGCCGCCACCACCGAAGAGGCCAACAGCCATACCGATGCCGATGGCAAGGAACGACACCAGGGCGGTGACGATCAAACCCATGAGTGAACTCCGTTCAGATCACAGTACGAGTGCCGCATCGATCAGGACTGCGGCAGCTCGTCATTCACGTAGAAGGCGCGGGTCTGCGGCATGACCGGACGCATCATGAACAGCGGACGCCGCAGGCCCTCCGCATTCGGACCGGGTCGGGTCCAGGACATCCACTCGCGGTAGACCTCGCGGGACTTGGCCGTGTCGACGACGACGTCGCCGTACTTGTCCTCGTCGTGCGCCTTCTCGACCCGCACCCGCTGGTGCCAGCAGTGCATGCCGGACTGGGTGTCCGGGTGGACGGGGAAGGCCAGGTTCTGGTGCACACCCGGGTCCTCCCAGTTGATGCGCATCGAGTCAGGGTCGTCACTGACGAAGGGGCGCACGCCCTCCTTGTAGCGCAGCCGCCAGCGTCCGTCCTCCAGCTTGCCCACGTCGACCTTGCCCGAGACCCAGCGGCTGCCCGCGTCGTCGGTGGTGCGCCAACGGCCCATGTGATGCGACAGTGCGATGACGCCCGGCTTGATGCCCTCCGTCGACCAGATGCGCGCAACGAAGTAGCCGATCTCGGTGTTGACCCGCACCATGTCGCCGGTGTCGAGGCCGAGGCGATCGGCATCGATGGTGTTCATCCACACAGGGTGCTTGTTGCTGATCTCGTTGAGGTACTTCGAGTTGCCGGAGCGAGTGTGGATCAGGGTGGGCAGCCGGAAGGTCGGCACCAGTGCCATCTCCCCCTTGGCGTGATCCATGCCGTGATGAGTCACATGCGACGAGATGTAGCAGGGGGTTGCGTACTCGGGCCAGCCGAACTCCGCGATGGACGGGGAGTACAGCTCCAGCTTGCGCGACGGGGTGAGCCAGCCGGCCACCTCCGAGCCGTCCTCCATCACGACACCGACGGCACCGGGCTCTCCGACGAGGGGCTTCTGCGTCTCACCGGTGATCGGCTTGCGCAGCACACCGTTCTCGTCGGCCACCGCGCCTTCGCGCTCCGCCGGGGTCAGCGGGCGCTCGTCCTGCCGGTACAGGCCGTTGACGATCTCGACGGCTCCGTACTTGCGCATGTACTCCAGCGGGGTGAGGCCCTCGGCTTCGGCCTTCTCCGGGAGGCCCGGAACCTGATTGTCGAAGATCCATCCGTAGTACTCGTCGACGGTGACCTTCTTGCCCGGCTCACCGGGCGTCTCGAAGTGCTTGCGGATGCCCAGGGAGCCATCCGGGTCGATGCGCCAGGACAGCTCGATCCAGAACTCGGTCTCCTCCCATACCTCGCCCGGGTTCGACTGGCGTGTGTCGGTGATGTCCTCGCCCATCTTGTTCAGGGCGACGCGGCGGACGGGCTGGCGGAAGCCGATCCACTTGCCCGCGTACTGCTCGTAGGACATGGTGTCGTGCCGCTCCGTGCTGTGCCCGAACGGAAGGACGTAGTCGGCGAAGATCGCCGTCTCGTTCCATGTCGGGGTCATGGCGACGTGGCAGCCCACCTTGTCCTCGTCCGAGAGAGCCTCGATCCAGCTGAAGCCGTCCGGATTCGTCCACACGGGGTTGTAGACGCGGGAGAAGTAGGTGTCGATCTTGCCGCGTCCATCCATGAGGAAGTGCGGGAGCAGGATGGAGAGCTCATTGGTCGACATCGGGAACTCCGACGGCCACAGCAGCTCGTTCCAGGAGTTGTGACCGCCGGGCATGTTGGGGCCGTGCGGAATGAACTTGTTCCAGCCGTTGGGGCTCGTGCCGCCCTTCTGGCCGATGCTGCCGGTCAGGACCGTCAGGAAGAACAGCGCTCGGGCGACCGCCCAGCCGCCGAGGTTGCCGGCCGTCGCCGACCGCCAGGTGTGTGCAGCCAGTTTGCGATCGCAGCCGGCGACGATCTTCGCCACCTTCTCGAGCTGCTTGGCCGGCACGCGGCACTCATCGGCCGCGAACTCGAACGTGTACTTCTGGTAGTCCTCGGTGAGAGCGGCCTTGAACGCCTCGAAGTCCTTCGCGTCCTTGTCGGGGTGCAGGTTCTCCATGTAGGTGGACCAGTTCACCCAGCGCTGGATGTAGTCCCACTGCACGGCATCCGTGCGCAGGAGATACGCCGCGATGGCCAGCAGCATGGCAGCCTCGCTGCCCGGCCATGGTGACACCCATACGTCAGCGTGCGATGCGGTGTTCGAGAGCCGTGGGTCGACGACGACGAGCTTCGCGTCCCCATGCACCTTCGCATCCATGATGCGCTGGGCATGCGGGTTGAAGTAGTGGCCGGCCTCCAGGTGCGCGGAGAGAAGCAGGATCACCTTCGCGTTCGCGTGATCGGGCGAAGGACGGTCGTAGCCACCCCACACGGAGTAGCCGAAGCGGGCCCCACCCGAGCAGATGTTGGTGTGCGTGTTGTTGCCATCCACGCCCCACGTGAGCAGGACGCGCTCGATGAAGCCGTCCTCGCCGTGCCGGCCCACGTGGTACATGACCTCGTTGCGGCGATCCTCCTGGATGGCCTTGCGGATGCGGCCGGCGATGTCGTCCATGGCGTCGTCCCACGAGACCTGCTCGAACTTGGCCTCGCCGCGCTTCCCGACCCGCTTGAGCGGATGCAGGATGCGCTCCGGGTCCGCCGTCTGATTGAGGGTGGCCGGACCCTTGGCGCAGTTGCGCCCGCGGGATCCAGGGTGTGCCGGGTTACCCTCGATCTTGACGACTTCCTTGGTCTCCTTGTCGACGTACGCGAGCAGGCCGCAGGCCGACTCGCAGTTGAAGCACGTCGTGGGGACGAGCATGTAGTGCTTCTCGACCTTGCGCGGATGCGCCTTGGCGTCGTACATGACGACGTCGTCCCAGGTGTCGACGGGCGGGTAGTTCGACACCGTCTCGCGAACGCGCAGGCCGTGGAATTCCGGACGGGAGGGGTCCACCGGTGCGGCCGAGGGAGTGCCCTTGGACGAGGTGCGTGATCGTGACTTCATGTGTTGCGTCCCTTCCCGGACGTCCGTGCGTGGTCGACAGTCGTATCGGTGGCGCCGATTGCGGCCTAGGAGAGCGGCGGGTCCTGGGCGGCCATGACGAATACCCGCTCGTGCAGCACCAGTGCGGGCTGGACGATCAGGCCCGCGAGGACGGCCAGGACGATCGGAGCACCCAGGGCCGTGGCGGCAGCGAGAACCGCTCCGACCACCGAGAGCAGAACCGACCCGAGCCAGAACTGGCTCCTGTACCGGCCATGAGTGATGGCGTGGGCAGCCACCTCCGCATTGCGCGTCGAATGCTTGCCACCGAACTCGACCAGGGTGATGAGCAGGTGGGCGACCACACCGGCGACGAGCGCCCAGGAGAGCCACACGATCGTGGAATCGGGTGCGCCGAAGACCGGTGCCAGCACCAGGAGGGCGCCGGAGCCGACCATCGCGGCCTGGGCCAGGAGGTGCCAGAACAGGACGGGCGACTGCCAGAGGTCGCGGCCCTCTGCCTGACCGAACAGGAAGGCCGTATAGCCGGCAGTCATGGCGCCGGCCGGGATCGCCAGCCACGCCAGCGGGATCAGCGCACCGCTGAAGTCGCCGATCTCGAGCTCCATTGCTGCACCAGCGAGGAACCACAGGCCGCCGACGGCCGCACCCAGCGTCAGGAAGATACCGCCCAAGGCGAGCCAGGACTTGCGATTGATCTTGCGCGGATCGAGGAGGAAGAGGAAGCGATCCGGTCGCTTGAGGTCCCAGATCAGCAGGCCGGCAGTGACAGCGAGGAAGACCTCCGTGACGAAGGGGGCCACAGTCGTCACCAGAGCGGAGCGATCGGTGGTCAGCAGCAGGACGAGCGCTCCCATGATCAGGGCTCCTGCGGCGATCGACTTCGTCCAGAGGTACGTCCACACCTTCCATCCCCAGGGCCGGGGGTGGGAGGTGTTGTAGGTCAGACGTGCCTGGGATACCGGATCGCCCGGCAGCTC
>Ga0181562_10000118_pt1 | contig 56962 bp, 42 predicted proteins | sample 011ome_26_FD_139344 | JGI IMG/M metagenome (GOLD analysis project Ga0181562, IMG submission 139344) | Coastal salt marsh microbial communities from the Groves Creek Marsh, Skidaway Island, Georgia - 011511BT metaG (megahit assembly) | ecosystem: Environmental > Aquatic > Marine > Intertidal...
CAAAAACCATACGACACCAAGGATTCTCAAGTGGTTCCCCACTCAATACTAATTCGGCCCATTGAGGCTTAACTTTCGTGTGCCGATGGGTACGAGTGCTTTGCTCAAGGTATGATCGTATGATAGTCTTCGGTATGGGGGATGTCTACAGCCGCGGATCACGCGGGGTATGGTGGCAAAAGTTATGGGTATAATTAACTATGATGGTGTGCCGTCCACGACGCCTCGTGCGACACTGACAGCCTCGAGCGGATGATGACGACGTCTCGCGCGCGTCTCGCGTGCACCGCGCTCGCGATCGCGCTCGCGCTATTCGCCGCGCCGTGCGCCGCCGCGGCGGCGACGGTGACGGTGACGCTCGCCGACGCCGACGGCGCGGCGGAGGCGTTCGCCGAAGGTGCGAAGGTGCCGACGGATGCGCCTCGACGATTCATGATGCGCGCGCCGGCGGATGCGCTGGTGTCGACGATCGCGCGACGCGTGGCGCAGGGCGTGCGCGGGGTGTTCGTGGATGACGCGCCGCCGGTGCCGCCGGGGAAGGTGCATAAGAAGCCGTACGGGGATCCGGCGACGGCGCGATGCGAGGCGCGCGAGGAGCGCGTGCAGATTCAAGGCGTGCCGGGAGATTTCTGTTCGCCGTCGTGTTCGGTGGCGAGTCCGTGTCCGGAGGATACGTACGCTGGGGCGAGTGCGCGTGGGATGTGTGTTTTGCAAACGCCTGGGTCGGCAAAGCCGGATCGTTGCGCGTTGGTGTGTAATCCGAATGACCCGGCGAATGGCAACGGCGGTTGTCCAAAGTCGGCGAGATGCCAGCCGGTGGCGCGCGTCGGGATTTGTACGTATCCCGTGGCGTGATGACGCTCGTGTCATGTGTACACTTTACTGATGCTACTACTACTTTTGTTGTACCGTGCGATTTGTTTTCAGTTTTAATCAACATTACGTTTTTCTTCTATGAGGCGCTCGAGCGCCTACGCTACCGCTACTACTGTGCTATTCCTACATTCTCACTGTCCTTGTCTAATAGGCATGCGTGCTCATAATGTGTCATCGTGTTTTGCATCGTTGCCGACGCACCAATTGTGAGTGTCGAGACGTTCATATTGCGTGACGCACTCCAACGCCCAGCGCCACGACACGAGCCGCTCGTTGTCTCTCGCGTCAAACGCATCTTTGGTGGCGTCATCGACGAGCGTAATCGTTGGTTCCGTGGACTGTTCGCGCGCGGGCGTGATGGTACCAACGTTCGTGTCATCGTTGTCATCGTCTTCGCTATCTGGGACTTGCTCGCTATCTTCTTCAACGACGACGCGCGCCGGTCGCGGAGACGTCGCGTTTGCATCCGTCACCGTCGCGCCCGCCAGGCGTAAGATGTTCTCTAGTGCCTTTACCGACAGCGTGGCGCCGCACCCGCGCACGGAGATGCGTAAACCGTCAAATACGCCACTTCCATCGGATAGTCGACGCAATCGCGCCCTGCGAGGACCGTCGACTGAGCCGCGCGAGACGGCGTCGGCGCTCGACGCGTCTTCGAGCTCAAAGTTTTCTTCATCCCCGAACGCACCGCGCTCGGCGCACGCGTCGAGCCAATCCTTGTGCACGATATACACCCCGCGAACAATAGCCTCGATGTACTTTGCCGTGCGATTCTTCACCACACGATCGCTTGAACCGGTTTCCATAATCAAATGTGTCACGTCGGGTGTCAAATCTTTGAGCCCGAGAAATGTCGCCGTTGGGTCAATAAATTTAATCGTCGCCTCAACTTGGGCGAATTTCGCCTCTTGGCTGTTAATGCCTCGTTTCGTGCTTGCACTGTACGCGATAACAATCCGCCTTTTCGGTGTGTTCGCCGTCGTCTCTGCGTCGACGGTACGTCGTCCTTGCGTGCCCGTCTGCGTTTCGAGCGGCGACGTAGGCTGCGTCGCGCAAAACGCCGACGTCAACACATCTGGATCGAGCGATGAAAAGTGGCGAACAAACCAAGCCTTTTTGTAATTCTTTGCCGCCGCCGTGTCGTATAATTCACGATACTTGGCGCGCAACTGTGTCAACGTCATGCGTTCAAAATCCAACGACGTCGCGAGTTCGCGCGTCCTCGCCTCGGCGCTCTTCTTACGCTCCTCGTCCTCTGTCGCCTTTGCCAATCGTGCATCGATATCCTTCAATACCGCATCAATGTGACGAATCTTTTTCGTCAACTCCACGCACTCGTCCTCGGCTTCAGACCGTCCGACGTCGTCGTCTTTGTCGTCTTTGTCGTCGACGACGTCTTCGCGCCCGACGCGCGCCATCGACTCAAACAGCTCCTCCAACGCCCGTTCACTCGCCACAAACCCGTCCACAAAGCTCTTAATCGTCTGATTTATAATCAGCTCCTTCGCCACGACGGGCACGGCGCACTCGGGACACTTGGAATCGTACACGCCGGAGCCTTGAAGCGTCGCGCTCACGCACTCAAAACAATAGGTGTGCTGACACGGCAACGTCGTCGGGTCTTTAAGCACGTCATTACACAGCGTGCACGCGAGCGAACGCCGGAGGGCGTCTATGGGGTCATCTTCGCGCGCTTCGGGCGCGATGGCGGGCGACGCCGGCGACATTGGCGCGCCGAACACTGGGGAGCTTGAATTTCAAAACGCGCGCTGGCTGTCGGTGCTACAAGAGTGTGTTCTATGGACTACCTAAAACAATGCATGTGTGTGTGTGCTGATGGGCTATTTCGCGTGGCCGTGCACGCGCACGCCCGAAGACTGGTCTTTCTGTTCGTCGTATTCGTCGTCGTCAAAGTCATCGCTCTTGAAAAAGGTGTAGGAGAGGATTAAACTCTTGACGTCAGCCATGGCTGGGTCGGTCGCGAATTCGGGATCGATGTAGAATAATACGGGCATGTCCACCTCTTCTTTCCCACGCAAGCGTTGCTCCTCGAAGCAAAAGCACTGGACTTTGTTAAAGTACACCCCGCACTTGTTTGGCTGCACGTTATACGTCGCCACACCAGTGATGGGCTGTTTGCTTAAATTTCTCGCCGTGTAAAACGCCAACGCCGACTCGCCCGGGACGACTTTAATACTCCTCTGCGTTGGCGTAAACTTCCACGGCATGCCCTCTGCGACGTCCGCGTTGAATGTGATGGTTATTTCACGCGTTCGAGCGGCGTCACGCTTCTCTTTACTCCACGCCTCACTCGCGAGCTTATCTTCAATCGTCGCCCGTTGCGTCGTTCCACCAAACCCAGTCGCGCGACAAAACATTCTATACAGCGGTACCGACGCGTACGTCGCCCCGACGACGCCCACGACCAGGGCGAATAAATATTTCGCAAAGTCTGCGTTCTTCGTCGCCGTGGACGACGATGGGTCGGATGACGACGCGAACCCACGTGCGTGGTGCCGTCCAAATGAAACGGTGGGTGGAGCGCGCACCGCTGACATCGCCGACATCGCCGAGACACCGCACGCCGCGTCGCCCGCTCGCGCGCAGAGCGTCGCTCGCACGTTCCCCCGCGCGCTTGCGCTCGCGAACGCGCGAGACGCGCCTTTGGCGAGCGCTCTCGCGCGTGAGCTCATGTCGAGGCACGTCACCGAGTGACGTCCTCAAACGTGCGCGCGCGGCACCATGACGTCTTCCGCCGCCTCACACGCCGCGACCAAGCTCGCGCGATTGAACGAGCGATTTGCCACGTTTTACAGCGATCTCGAGCAAGAAAAAGCGTCGCGTCGCGCGATAGAGACGGATCGATTACACGCTTTTGACGAGCGGCTCGATGCGCTCGAGCGCGCGTTTAAAGCGAGCGAAGCGCGCGCGGCGAACGATCGCGCCACCGCGCACGCGAAGTTTGAACGCGCGATTAAGGATTTAGATGTCAAATTATCGGCGAGACTGGAAGGGATTGAGCGCGCGATGGAATCGAGTACGGGGGCTGTCGCGACGACGCTCGACGCGTTGAACGGCGCATTGTCCGCGGAACGCGACGAACGCGTCGCGGATATGGAAACTCTAGGCACGACGGTGTTAAGGAAAGTCGAAGACATATCCGAAGCGTTAGACGAAGAGCGATTAGGGCGGCTGGAGCGTGAGGGCGAAACGTTGGCGCGTTTTGGAAGTGAAATGAATGAGGCGAGGAATTTGATTGACGCCGAGCGCGCGACACGCGAGAGCGCAGTTTCGAAACTGGCGAGCGTCGTAGAGGAAATGCGTCACTCAGCGGTGACGGGTGAGGGTAATTTTCAAACGGTCGTGTTAGAAGAGCTATCGAATCTCAAGCTGGCGCTCGCGAAGGAGCGCAAGGTGCGAGAAGAAGAAGATGAACTCATCGTACAAGCCGTGAGCGAATATTCCAAGGCGATTCAGTCCGGACTGCGGCTGGCAAATGCGTGATAACGTCGCGAATGTGATGATACAGCACGGACAATGCCTGTGAGCGGTCTGAAGACTAACTAGTGTCGCTAAGGCTTCTAAACTAGCGCGACTAAAATACTACCAACTGTAATAACAGCCGTATAAGAGAACCTCTCGGTTCTCTTATACGATGGCCAGGAACCATGAAATCCATCCCACGAGCACCACTGGAACCACTGCGTATTGATAAAGCAACAACGTCCCAACGCCCGCGATGGCGTTTTCATCGCTGTGGAACATTTGCGCCTGCAACATGACGTTGTTTGCAGTCGGTGTTGCGCCGAGTAACAGAAAACTCAACCAAAACACGTGATTCGTTGGCGCCACGCCGGCGTCCTTGAGACCGTAGTACAGTCCTATTGTGATGAATGGTATGATGATGAATCTAGTGATGAGCACGGCGATGGCGGTCTTACGATCAGCCATTTTGTAATCGGGCCCGTTCGCGAGTGAGCATCCGATGATTAGCAAAATCGATGGAATCGCGGCGTCCGCCAAGCTATCTGCACTATAACCAACGTAGCTAAATGCGCGCCCGGGCTGAAAGATGATATCACGGACTGGTGTGCAAATTCCGGTTAGAATTCCTAGTAAGCATGCGTTGACGTTTGTGTTGAAAACGTTACGCGCGCCGCTGAGTAAGGCACGTTTTGTGTCGTCGTTATTCGCCAACGTCGCATCTCCCGCGGTTGATGATTCGCGTTCCACATCTGAAGAGTGCGCCGCGTCGCGCATCCCAGCGTTCTCCGCGTCACCGTTAACTCTATTGACGCCTTCACCGGCGGAATCTTCGAGCGCGGCTCGGCGATGAAACAGGTACGGTCCCAGCGACCACATCGACACCGACAGCATAATAACGTACACCGACAAGTACAACGCACACTTATCGCCATCATCCGGATCAACAAACACCAAATCACCAATCGTCGGGTTCTTCGTAATCGCGCGCGAAATCACCACCGGCAGCGCCAACGAGTTACCAAAACCGCAACTCAATACCGTCACCGTCCGAAATCCTCGACGCGTTCCGCACGCCCGCAGCACCACGTAATACCCAATCGCCGACCCAATCACGACGTGCATCATCGCCAACACGGGCATAATCCACAACTCGCGCAACGTCCCCGCGGTCACCGTGCGCGAGAGCGACGTCCACAGCAAACACGGCAAGAAAAACTTGCCATTCAACTTGGCCAGCGCGCTCGCGGTCGATGCGTTCAACCACCCTTTCTTGCGCGCCATGACGCCCATGCCACCGATGATGAACAGCGGAAGCACGGCGCGCGCGCTCGCGAAGAATATCTGCGCCCCCACGGACGGCATCGCGCGCGCGAACGCTCGACAGGCGTCGATTTCCGGCGCCGCCGGGTGCGCTTTTTGGCACTTTTTGGTACTTTTTTGGTGGATGATGTTTACATTAGTGGCGTCAAGCACAAAAAACGCATGCGTTTCGATGCGTCACACGGCGCCGAATTCGCGGCACTTTGCGATGTCTGGGCAGTGGACCGGCGGGATCGACGCCGCAGAGGTGCGTGTATAATACTTGTAATGCGCGCGTTCGCGCGGGACTGACGGCGGCGTGTGCGGCGGCGTAGGCGGACGATTCCAAGTATGAGGAGTTTGCAAAGCGCGCGGATCCGAATAACCGAGAGCATATGGATTTACTCGAAGAGATGAAGCAGCACACGGAAAAGTTGAAGAAGATGCGTGAGCATGAAGATCCGAGGTTGTCTTTTGCGACGCCGGAGTTTAAGGAGGCGCAGCGCGTGTTTCAGGAAAATTACAAGGTACGCGAACGGCGAAGTCGAGGCACGCACGCGCGCGCGCAAAGGACTTGCCGCAAAGGACTCACCACGTTCAATTCTCGTACGTTTTGTAGAAAAACTTTGGGCGACCGATTGAATACGGTATGGTAAAGCAATTCCCGTGGAGCGTGCCGACGTTGCAGAAGCTCGAGTTTCCCGTGGATGTCGACGGAAACCCGTGGCCACTCGACGCTGAAGGAAAACCAATTTTGAAGGACGTCCCGGAGGATGACGAGCCGCTTCTCTAGACGCAACTCGTTTCGTTCCTGTGATCAAAACGTGTATTCCCAACGCATAGTCGATCTTGCGCCAGAACATGTTCGCGATCGTCGTTTAAACCACCGAGTAGACTTAAATTTTGTTCAATAACGACGCCGTCGTGATGAATCAAGTCAAATCCGCCGACGCGAGCGCGAGGCGTCTCTGTTCCGTCCACGAATTGCTTTTCCATGTCAATCACATTTAACACGTCATGGAATAGCGCGCTTTTGAGCTCATAGTCGGTCTTGCTGTCTACGCTCATCGATGGAGATGCGTTCACTTCTATGAGCCAAGGTCGCAAGCCTTCGTCCAACATGACGTCGTACCCATACATTTCAAATCGATGCTTGTCATGTATTATAATTGGCACCACAGAAAGCAACGAGTTCACAATCATGGTTGTAATTTTCACTATTACTTCATCGGATGCGTGTACGCCGTGCTTGGCGGCGATGTATTGTCGCAAACTCCGCACGCTCCAGCGCAAATCACACTTTTCGGCGTCGTAGTTCGCGTCTTTCTTTTGCACCGCGTGGTTGGTCAAATGTACCATTTGGTCGTGTATAGACTCCTTGTCGCACGTATAACGCGACGCAGTGAACCGCGCAAAGCCTTCACGGTATAAATACGCCGTTAATGGGCGGAACGACGTTACGAGCACGTACAGGCGCATGTCAAATTTCCGTCCGCCAACGCAATACGGATTGGCAATGTATCTCTGCGCTACGTAATTATCAACGCATACGTTTTCTCCATCGCATTTGGCACGCTCGGCGAGCCAACGCGTGATTTGCGATATTTTATTCACGACAAAAATACCGCGCCCTTGCGCACGACCGATTGGTTTCATGATCCACAGCCCGCCGCGTTCACGAAACGCGCGCTTCATCATGAGCGCTTCGTTTGGCAAAACGTAGGTCTCTGGTACGATGTCAAACGCGTCCGCCGCCTCTTTGCCGTGCTTCTTCGCTGCTTGTCGCCTTGCACGATTTAAGTTTTTGGCCATCAAATCCTTCCGCGTGAGTTCGTAGTGATTTGCAAAGTGATTGACGCGTTGATGGTCCGACATGCGCGCGCCGTTCTTGTACTGCAAGTGTTCGTGAATCCACGCGACGTCGGCATATAGCACGTCCCACGTACTATCTTCTGGAGCGACTTCGCACCAACTTCGGGCGAGCATAATTTTGTGTGTCAGCGTGTTCGGCATCGTCGTTGCGAATCGCACGGTTGTTTCTGATGCTGATTTCTTCAAGCGACGCACGCCTTCGGTCAACGCTCCGTCGTCCTGCTCCGCACCTACGAGTGCGCACGTGCGTGTGTTAAGATCACCGCATGCGCTCGAGTTCGAGCTGCTATTTGTTCTGGACGTCATCACACCGCAGCGTCGACGACGGTGGGTGCCCCCTGCGTCGACAAGTGAGAGCAAAATGTCTATAATATCACAAGATGTGTGCTAGGATTCTTACACGTGTGCGCGCGAGCGACGCGCGAGAACATCTCGCCGCCATCCGAAATGCGCGAGAGACGACGACGCAAGTTGATAATAACTTAAACATCGAACCATTGATCGTTCTTAATTTTTTCGTCAATCTTCTTCTTGAGTTCCGGGTTCGTTTCAAAGTACTCATCCATCGTCATGGTACCGATTTTCTCGCGCTGCGCTTCAATCGACTTCAACTCAGCTTCGAGCTCAGCCATACGCGTCGTCGCATGCGTCGCATGCTTCTTCGCTTGTGCTTCGAGTTCGGCAAAATTCTTCTTCAACGTATCCACTTGTGTCATCGCCATATCCGGCGCCGTGACGCTCTTGTACGCCTTTTCAAACTCCTCCACAAACTCTGGGTTCTTCGTCTGCTTCTTCATCGCCGCAAAATCCGGCTCCGGACCCTTGTACGCCATGCGCGCCATCGCATCCCGCATATCCGCCACCGCCTTCTGCAACCCCGCGAGCTCACGTCGCGACGTTTCCGACAAAGACTCCACCTTCACGGCGTCCCACGAGGCGCCGCTCGACGCCGGCGCCGCCGCGTCCCCCGCGAGCCCTCGCGTCAACACTCGGCGCACCGCCGAAACCTACACCGCACGCACACGAGACACACGAAAACCACCGTCAGCGACGCGAACGCGCGCAAAAAAGCACCCATCATCCACGCGCGCGACACCGCCACGATATCTGATCGACCAACCCTAAACGATCGATCGGTCGATCGATCCCCCCCATCGACCGCCTTTACGACGCGCGAATCGCACGCACACACACGCGCAAATCACGCGCGCGTACCTCACGTCGCGCGATCGCGCGTAACATCCTTCCTCGCGTCGTCGTTCGCTCTCGCGTCGCGCACTGTCGACGTCAGCACGCGTGCGTGGGATCCAGAGGACGTGGAAATGCTTACATTGGTGGCGTCACCCCGGCCCGAAAACGAGGCACCCACGTGCGTCGCGCCATCGATCGTCGCGCCATCGATCGTCGCGGCGACCGTCGCGGCGACCACGCGCGACGGGCGCGGGCGCTGGATTTGTATATACATATATATATCGCATGCATATATAACCGTTTGAGTGGGCACGTGCGACGCGTTGGCGTGACGGGGGGTGGATTTGCGTATTGTGGGCACCTCCGTGGATCCGATCGATCGATGATGCGTCGCGGGGATCACGCGTCCGGGGCGTCGTTCGCGGGATATCGCGGGCCAGCGCACGGCGGGTTAGTCACGCGCGGTGTTCCTGTGGCGCACGTGCGCGCGCCGCGCGGTGCGGTGCGGTATTACGCGGTATATGGGTTGGGGTTCGTGCGCGTGGCGGAGGAATCGATCACCGAGGCGGATGCGACGGCGTTTGGATCTGTATTCGTTGCGAGCGTGTTACGCGATGACGAACGCGAGAGTATGATTGCAGCGCGAGCGCGGATGACCGAGGCGTTGATGCGTGGGGAGATGGAGCGCGTGCGTGGGACGACGGAGGTGGACGTGGACGTGGAGACGCCGGCGACGTCGATGACGTTGCCGCGACGATTCGGCAACATCGAGGACGCGTCTGAGGAGCGGTCGCCGCCGGTGACGATGCCGATGACGCCGTCGGCACCACGGATGACATCTACGCCAGTGTCCACGGTGACGGTGATTTCGGGATCGACGGCATCGGTGAAGTCAGTCGCGTCGTCCGCGTCTCGATCGGGCGCGTCGCGGCGGTCGAGTCCCGGGACGAGTCGATCGGCCACGCACCACGACGCGCCGTCGCCGCCCAAGCCACCGAAGCATTCTGATTCACGCATTCGCCGAAATATGAAACGGCGTCTTGAGCGTCTCGATGTCGAGCTCGATGCATTGCGCGCGTATTTGGTTGATGGAGAGCTCGTCGTCGGCGCGCGGGCGTCCCGCGAAGACGCGCGCGAAGCGCTCCGTCGCGCGCAGTGGCGTCGGTGCGAACACGATCTCGGTATCGCGCGCTTAGAGCGTAGAGAGTTGCCACCGGGTCTTTTGGAACTGGTATCTTTGCGTTCGCCGTCGGTGTTTACGCCTGTGATGTGTGAGACGGGTGGATTGACGTCGTGCGCGTTTGCGCTCGATGGAATGCGTCGAGTCGCGAGCGCTTCTTCTTCTTCTTCTTCTTCTTCTTTACCAACGTCAGCGGCGAAGACGCCGACGCCACAGAGCCCTGATGACGTCGAAGATGCGACGGCGACGTTTTGCCCAGAAGCACGCGACGCGACGCTATTACCGTACGATTTCATGACGGAGACGTGCGCGTGTGACGTCTGCGTAAAGCTTTTCGCGCGGGCGATGCTCCAGCGCGTGTGCGTGTGTCCGACGTGCCTCGTCGCGTATTCGCGCGCGCAACACGCGAGCGACGTGAAGAATGTTGACACTGGCGCCGCTGACGCCGATACCGCCGAGAGCGATACGGTGGCGCGTAAATTACTGTTTGACGCGGGGGATGAGGCGCGCGTGAAGCAATGGGACGCCATCGCCAAGCACGCGGGACTCATCGCCAAGGCGCGTCTGCGAAAGCGCTTGGAAGCGCTCATGCGCGCGCTTTCGGCAGCTCCCACGCCGTGCTTACCGTGGTTCGAATGAGCTGAAATATGCTCTGAGGGATCTTGCGTGGCGCGCATTCGTTCTAACTTTGTATGATGTATTCAATTCGTGCTGAAATAAGCGCGCTACTCGCGTGTAATTGCTATTTGTTGTTTATTGGTGTTTACCAGCCGTCGGAGTCTTCGCCTGGGCGTTGACTGTCACCACCCCAGCCGTCGTCGTCGTCATTGTCGTCGTCGTCATCGGCTGCGGGCATTTGGCTATCGCCGCCCCAGTCGTCGTCGTCCCAGTCGTCCCAGTCGTCGCCATCCGCCTTTTGAGGCGTGGCGGTGTTGGCATCGTCCGTTCGTCTGGGCTTCTGCACGGATGCATCTTGGTCATCGGCATCGTCATCCATGGTTGATCCATCATCGATAAAACTCGAGTCGTACTTGCTCGCCGATCCGCTGGGGCGCTGCGAAGGGCTCGGTGTGTCTTGTACGACGCGTCGCTCGCGTGGACCGAGCGCGGCAAAGGTTGTCGCTAGATGCGCGCGCGCGCCACCAGAACTTCCAGGGGTGAATTGCGTGTGCGGTTGAAATCCCATACCGGGATGCGCTCGCATACCGTCGTCGTCGTCGTCATCGTCCTCTTCTTCTTGTGAATCCGCGATGAAGCGCTCGTCGCCAGACGTCATGCGCTCGTCGTCGTCGCCGCCTTCTTCATCGCTCGCCTCGGCTTCGTCGTCGATAAAGCAGTTTCGTCGCGGTTTAAATGCCGGAGGAGCGCGAACACACCGACGCGGTCGTTGCGCTTCTTTATCGTCAATTATATCGACGAGATCGACGTCGGGCTCCGCCGGGCTCTGTCTCTCAGTGGGCCGTTCGGCGGGCGAGAACTGCGACATCAACACTCGCGCGTTGACGCGATGTTTATTACGCTTGATGCATAAATCGTCGCTGCCCCCCGTTGATGGCGTCGATGTAGACTTGTCCCCGCTTTGAGGCGTCTGTCGAGGCGGCGGCGGCGGCATTGATGCGCGCTCTTGTGACCTTTTCTGCGAGGCCTCAATCACTGGGGACCGATTGCTCACTCTCGGCGCATTTGTAATCTTCTTCAATGCGCGCGCAGCGGTGCGCTTACGCTTGCTCAGGAACAAGTATTGATCTTCGCTATCGCTATCGTCATCAAGATCACTCGGCTGAGACGCCTGTCGCGCCACGGAGGCTTCGATGACGTCCGGCGAGTGCGTCGGCATCGTCGTCGTCGGCGGCGCTTCTTCCAACTCCGCCTCTACGGATGCCTCAACGAATTTCGGCGAGAACGTCGGCGTTACCGCCGAAATTGCCTCGAGGCGTGCCTGCGATGCCGCTTTCACCGATGGCGACACGGAGTGCATGGAGATTCTCCTCGGCTTCGGGTCGCTCATTTGCGTAAACTCCTCCATGACTTCCTGACTGGTTTTGATTTCAGCCTCGTACGCGGGACGGTCCTGGGAATCGTTCGCCCACTGATAATCGTCCATTTGCGGGATGTCGATGTCTTGCTCGTTGAAATCGAGTTTGACGTGCTCTTCATTCTCGGGTGGCTCTTGTGAGTCTGGAACGACAAAGTCCTCGTCGTCGAGCATCGGAACGATTTGCGCGGGCATTTTTGCGCGCGCCTTTGCGCACGGTCCATCGGGTATGGCCTCGCCCGCGGGATCTACGCGAGGAATGCCATGTAAATCTGCCATGACATTCACGAGCATTTCCGACCACGCGCCGTGCTCAAACGCATACACTGGGTCTGGTCGAGACAAAAACGGCGCGGCGGCAGCGACGTCCAACTCTGCCAACGCGCTCCCTTGCGGATAATCGTACGCGAATAATATCGCCTGCGTCGCGTTATCAAGCGGCGTGTCCTTAATTTTCATCGCCGCATTGAGGATGGCTTTCGCACCAGGTGGCTTTTTCGTCTTAGCCTTACCTGTGATTTTTGACTTGGTTGTTTTAAGCGCGGGTGATGCTTCAATCATGCGCAGCTCACACACTGGCGTGACGCCCGCCGGAATGATACGCGGGCAGTTCTTCTCCAACTTGAAGTGATTCGCCGGCGTGCGCAAGCATCGCATCAAATTTTCATACTTTTTTTGCTCGCTGGTAAACTTGGTGAATTCTTTACCTTCGGTGGCAAGAATAACAACCTTGCCATCGCGCGCGCGACCGGTTCGACCCATGCGTTGAATGGCGCGAATGATGTCCACGACGTCGAAAAAGAAAATCAAATCAACACTCGGAATATCCAATCCTTCTTCACCAATAGACGTCGCGACGAGCGTGTTCAACGAACCGGCTCTGAAGTCGTTCAACGTTCGCTTTTGCTCTTTTTGCGACTGACCCTTTGTCGTTCGACCGTCGCCGCCTCCGGCGCGGCGCTTTTTCCCAGCCGCGGCGTCGCTTTGACCAATGAACTCGGCCACTTTGATTTTACACGCGGTATCCGCACCCGCGGGAACTTCACGCAACGCGCGAACGATATCCTGGACGCTCTGACGGTATGACGTAAAAATAATCACACGCGTATCCGCCGTGGCGTGCTTGAAATGGTTCTTAATAATCGTCGTCAACCTGTCGAGCTTTGGCGAATGGTGCGCGCCGTTGGTGGACATCGAGCGCAACATGTCGCCGATTTCAATCGCAACTTGATTTCTCGAGTGCAGCAGCGAGTTACTATTGACTTTTGCGCGCTTCTCCATGTAGTCGTACGCCGCACCAGGGCTGTACTTGAGCAGTAATTCGTACGTCTTTGTGAGTTCCATGGCTTGTTGAAGCAAGCTAAACGCCGCACCCTTGCTCCTCACGTGAACTTCACCGCGTTGAATATTGTTTTGCGCCTGCTGAAACGGAAACGACGCCGGTGGCTCCGTGCGCACCGCACCATTTGTCGCTTTGTTATCCACAAAAGTTTTCATAAGCCATCCGTCTTTGATGGCACCCATGCCGAGCAACGAACGGCACACCGGTCGAAGCAAGTCGCACAGCATGTCTTGAACATGCGAGATTGCTTGACCCGGCTTGACGCATTCGACTTGCATTTCGCGCTTGTGCGTGTATCGTGATACATCCGGGTCTTGATCGCTTCTAAAGTCAATGCGACCGATGCGCAAGGTCTCCACCACGGACTGTACTTCTTCGATACCTTGGCCCGGCGTCGCCGTGAGCGCGAGGAGGCGGAAGTTGATGTTGCGCTCGTTCAGCACGCGAATGACTTGTGCACTCGCATACTCACCACGCGCGTGATGAGCCTCATCAACGACTACACAAACAACTTGGTTGGCGTCTAAATCACCACTGTTCAGATCATTCGCAACCGTGTGCGGCGTGCAAAAGAACAAGCGCTTGTCGCGCCAGAATTCGCGTCGCGACCCGCTTTCATCCTTCTTCGTACTTCCCATGAGCACGACGGTGTCTGATGCGGGAATACCGACAATGGTGTGACATGCCGACATTTGCTGATCAACTAACGGGCGCGTGGGCGCCATGAATATAATCTTTCCCGTCGGGAACCACCGATAGTAGTTGTACATGACCACCGCGGCGATGAGCGTCTTCCCGAGCCCCGTCGGTAAGCACACCAAAGAATTCGTCAACAACGCGTTCCGTGCAATATCGTACTGATATTGCCGCCGAGAAATTTGCGCCGGATACACGTACGTCTGCACCGCCTGAGGATCCATGGGTAGACCATCACGCCCGCCGGCGCCCGCGCACGCCGTGCGTCCGAGAGCGTCCTGTTCGCCCAAAGCCTCTGGCGCTAAATTCGTCGCCATTGCCACCAAATCGCGTTTGTCATTCGCCGAGCGTATCATCAATTCCTTCGGTAACGTCGTTTGGTGCTTCCGTGGCGCGTCATCTGATTGTCCTTTACGCTTCGTCTTCATCCAACCGTCTCCGCTCGCCGTCGCGGCGCTCGCCGGCGTCGTCGCCGTCGCCCGCGCCAACGTCTCTCTTACTTCCTCCGCCACCGTCGCCGGCGCCGCGCGCGTACCCGCAGCGACGGCAAACATACTACTAATCGATATCTGTTTCGCGTTCGCACTCGCAAATTTACCGCTCGGCGCCGTAATCGTCATCGCTCCCGACGTCGACGTCGACGCCAACAACCGCGCCCGCCGACGCGCCAACGACTCCTCCTCCTCCCCTCCGTCGTCGATCACCACCACCTCGCGCGGCGCAGGCGGTGGTGGCATACTACACCCGCCATCTTTTCGCGCGCGCGCGTGATCGACCACGGCGTCGACGTCGAAATCCGCCAACCCGTCGTCGTCGTCATCCTCCCAGAAATCCATCCTTACCAGAGCTCACGCGCGAAATGCGCGCCACACGCGCCGCGCCTCCGCCACCGCGGCGCGCGCGCGGGGTAAACCACGTAGGGATGCGTCCCGTGCCGCGCGTCGCGCGCGAATGTCGCGTCGGCGCGCCGCAAACTAGCGCGGAGCTCGCGCGAGCTGTCAGCGGCGGGATTCAAACACGACAACACGAACACGAAAATACTACCATTAAACGACCCACAATACACAAACGGTACCACCATACTGTACGCCGTTGTGCGGTATCATGTGTTAACCACCACAAGAGGACGCGGCGGCGGCGCGATTGAACCTCACTTTCGCGCGCGCGTCGCGACGAGCGAACACATTCGACGCCGCGAACGTCGCGAGCGATACCCTTTGCGTGCGCTCGCGTCGTCGAGCGCGCGCGATCGACGGCGCGCGTGACGTGCGCGGCGTGTGAGCTCGTGGAATTTGGAATTCATCATGCCTCGAGCCGCCAAAGCGGATCCCGCCGACGTGCGCGGCGTGACGGCGCAAATGGAAGCCATGCTGGCGCGATTGGAAGAACAACGTAAGTTTGTCACGGCGGGCGCGAATACGAACGCAAACGCAAAGGAGATTGCGTATGGTGGTGCGTATGCGTCTTTAGGGAAGGATTGCGCGTTTAGCGTGGAGGGTTTCCGGGACACGTTTGCGTTGAATATGATTTCGAGCGACGACGAGACGTGCGTGTTCGAACTCGAAGGGTGCTCACCGGCGTTTGCAAATGCGTTTCGGCGGATTATATTGGCGGAAGTGCCTACGATGGCGATTGAGAAGGTTTTTGTGGTGAATAATACGAGCGTCGTGGCGGATGAAATTTTCGCGCACCGACTCGGTTTAGTGCCTATTAAGGCGGATCCTTCGCGGTTTGAGTACGTTGGCGACAACGACAGCTCGAACGAGACGAATACAATCATTATGAACATGCACGTGAAGTGTTATAAGCAACGGAATGACGATGGGAGTTTTGGTGATGTCGTCAACCGGTCGGTGTATTCGAGCGCGTTGACGTGGTGCCCGGATGGAAGCGCGTTACCAGAGGAAGACGCAGCGAAGCATTCGGCGTTTAAGCGTTCACAGCGCGAAATTTTTGATGAAGGTGAAATTGGTTGCGTGCACGACGATATTTTGTTAGTGAAACTTGCGCCTGGACAAGAGGTGGAGCTCGAATGTCACTGCGTGAAAGGACAAGGAAAGGAGCACGCCAAGTGGTCTCCCGTCGGCACGTGTTGGTATAAAATGGTTCCTGATGTAAAGATTCTCGAGCCAATTACGGGCGCTGACGCTGATCTTTTCATGGAAAAGTGTGCCAACTTTAGTGATACGCATACGTGCTACGCGTGCGATGGGAAAGGCGATAAGAAGACGGTGCGCGTGGTGAACGAACGCGGGTGCGACTTTTGCATCGAACGCGTGCGAGAGCTCACAGGCGAGCCCGGATGGGAGGAAAAGATTGTCGTGCGTAAGCGAAAGGATCACTTTATTTTTACCATCGAAAGCGTCGGGCAAATGAAACCTGGGACAATTTTCAAGGAGGCTGTGAAAATTCTCGCGTCAAAGTGCCAGAGCACTCTAGGCGTCCTCGGGTGAGTCTACATAGCCAAACACACAATGTTTTAGCCGTCTTTGTTGTTTTTAGTCTACACGTACTTTTCGTTCGTTACACTTAAACTATCAATAGCGCTCTAGTGGCTCTTACACGTTAATAATCTTGATTCCTGCGTCGTCGTCGTCGCCGTCGAGTTCCTCGTCGTCGTCAAAGTCGTCATCGTCGTCGTCTTCATCTCCGAGATCAGCAATCATTTCATCCCAAACCCCCTCGACGTCGCCATCCCAATCCTCATCACCATCGTCCTCAACGTCTCCACGCTCGGCGATCACATCCTCAATCGACTGCAGCACATCCTTCCCATACTTTTTCGCCGTTTTGCTTCGATTCTCCGCGCGAATTTCATCGAGCAACGCCCCCACGCGTTGTCCCCTCTCAAACGAATCATCATATATAAACCGTATCTCCGGAGTCAACCGCAAAGACATGCGTCGTCCAATCTTCGATCTCACGTACGTCTCCATGCGTTTCAACCCTTTTATCGCATTCTTCTTCCCTCTGTCGTCACCCAATATGCTCACGTAAACCTTCACCACTTGCAAGTCATTCGACACCTCAACCTCCGCCACGGTCGCCATGACGCTCAGAATATTATCCACCCCCATGCGCTCCTCGGGGGAAATCATCCCGCGCAGGTTTTTATCCTGCTGCATCATCTGCGAAATCTCCCGACGCATCTGTTGCTGTACTTTTTGCACGCGACGCGGGTGCGCCATGCACGTGACGGCGCGGCGCATCGATGCGCGATTGGGCGCCTCGCGCGGCGACGCCGGGGCGAACGCGCGCGCGGGCGCGACGGCGACGCGGGGAAACATGTCTGCGAGCGGTGCGTGCGCGCGCGGGAGGGCGGCGACGGGTGGCGCGCGCGCGGGGGCGGCGCGGAGTGACGTCGACGTGTCGGCGGCGCGAGGGCGCGTTCATGTCGATCGATATGTGTGCGCGCACTCGATCGATAGTGAATGTCTTTCGATTGAAATTAAAAGCGACACAATATCGATGAAAATGCGCGCATGTTGCTTTCAAATCAAACATCGCAACCAACGACTCGTCGCGTCGCGGCAATCGACGACGCGGTGACGCGCGCGCGGGCGTGCGCGGGCGTGTGAGAGCGAGCGGGCGGTGGAACGCGTGTCACCGGTGCGCGGCGCGATGATGGTCGGGGCGGGTGCGCGCGGGCGCGCGCGGCGCGGGGCGATGATGGTGGCGCGGATGGTGGCGGGGTCGATCGAGACGTTCGCGACGAAGGCGAGCAAGGCGACGACGGGCAAGGCGACGACGTCGTCGGCGGCGAAGACATCGGCGGCGAAGACGTCTGCGGGGTCGTTGACGGTAAAGGCGAAGAGTAAGGCGGCGGCGACGACGGGGGCGAAGGTGGCAAAGGCGCGCGCGAGTAAGGCGGCGTCAGCCAAAACGACGACAAAAACGACGACTAAGGGGGCGAAGACGGCGAAAGTCGCCGCGCCAGACGCGCCACAAGGTGTGAATAGAGTGTTGCCACACGTGAGTGCACAAAAGTTTCCGCTGCATGCGTCGATTGGGGACATGGCGCGAAAGATGACGGCGAAACCGAAACCGTCGGCGCCTCCGCCGCCGACGTCGAGCGGAAACAGAGTCTTGGCGCACGTGAGCGCGCCAAAGTTCCCATTGCATGGTTCGATTGTGTCTGGAGATGCCGCGGTGAAAGCGGCGTCGAAGGTGAGCGCGCCGGCGCCGCGAGTGCCGATGTCGCTTTCAAAAAAGCCGGGTGTCCCTAGCGGAGCGGCGCCTCTGGCGGAATCGACGACAGCTGCGGCGCCGAATCGGTCGCGAATGTTAGCCGCCGCAGGCGCGGCACTCGTGGCTTTTATGGCATATACGATGAGCGATGACGATGATGACGAGTATCCAACGTCAAAGCCGTCGGGGAAGAAGAAGCCAGTGAAGAAGACACCGCCGCCGCCGCCGACGCCGACGCCTGTCGCGAAAGCCGCAGATGTCGTCAACGTGCCAAAGCCTGCCAAGGCGGCAGAAGAAGCATCAGCGCCGAAGACCGAGACGCCGGATAACAAAATCGAAGGCACACGCGTTACTGAAGCGAAAGCGAAAGAGGAAGATGTGAAGGCTGAACTCGCGGATGCATTTAGCGCCGCGGCTGATTTCCTCGCCAACGTCCCGGAGCCAGAGCACGCGAAAGTTGTCGTACCCGACGCACCAAAGCGTGACAACGCGAGCATTGTAAACTCGGCGAAAGATTTGACCGCTGCAAGCTTGTTCGCTGCGGCTATGGATACGCTCGGGTCGACAGTGAGCGAGGATGAAGCCGCATCGGCGTACCGCGGTATGAAGCTCCAAGCCGACGCCGACGTCAAAGTGTTTCAAGATTTGGCGGCATCCATGGTGCAAAACTTTGAGCGCGTCGTTGACGTCGAACGCTCGGCGACGGATGAGCTCATCGCGGCGATTGGAGTGCTTGAATCTCGCGCGAACGAGGCGACGAGTAGATTGGAAGCAGACCGCGCGCGGTTTTCGAGCGAGCTTGAGCTCGCCAAGGCAAACGCGGCGGCAGAAAAGGCACAGTCACTAAAGACGCAAGAGTCCGAGCTCAAGGCTAAACACGCAGACTTTCTCGTCGCTGAGCGAATTGAGCGCATTAAAGCGCTCGATGACGAGCGACTTCGCATGGGTGCACTTAAGACTGTGCTTAAAACGCGTCGGGAGGCGTTGGAGCGCTCGCACGCGACGCAACGATTTGAGCTCGCTGTGATGGATTTGAGCACACGATTAGACGATGGTGAGAGTTTCGTCGACACAATAGCTTTGTTGAAGACTTGCGCCAAGGATGATGCATTTGTCGCCACTATCGTGAATTCGATTGACAAGCCATACGCCAAAGATGGTGTGCCTACGCGGTTGCAGCTCGCCGAACAACTCGAGCACGTACGCACCATCGCGCGACAACTGGCGCTGGTTCCGCAAGATGGTGCGGGTATTTTTGCACATGGATTGGCGTACACCGCATCATTGCTTCGAATGAAGGATACATCGGAAGAGGGCGCGCAAGGGATCGAAGGTGCCATCGCGCGCGCGGAAACGGACTTGGCCAACGGCGAATTGGTGAGCGCGGCCAAGGCGTTGGAGGACGCGGCTGCGGGCACAAAGGCGTCAACCACCGTCGGAGCGTGGGCGAAAAATGCCAGAGCGCGCGCTGAAATCGAGCAAGCGCAAGCTGCTTTGAGTGCGCACGCAACATGCCGCGCGTCCGCGCTCGTGTAGAGAAAATCTTAGCGCAACAATTGTTATTTCAAACCAGCATCTCGCGAATACAAACATGTGAACTCGACGGCGAGTGCGAGAAACAAACATCCTGGCATAAACCGACCGACTTCATTCTGCACCTCGTTTCATTCGTCACGTGTTAAATAAATGATACATATTTCGCCACACAGGCTGGCGATTGCAGTCCTCCTCGCGTCGTGTTGCTGCGCAACGTTGACTCGCATGGTTCACGCGCGGAGATTGTTGGTTGAGACGGATGCAACCTTCTACGTCGATGCCACGGGCGCATCGCGAGGCGCGGGCGTATCGACCGCGGTGAGCTGGAACACATTTTGTGAATTTGTACTTCCTTTCCTTCTCGAGCGCGGGTATGAGCCACCCGCGTATTGGTGCAATTAGTTTTACAGCTGCGTGCAATGCTTGCATTTGTTTTTACAACGGGACGTGCCATCTAAAGCTCATCCTTCGATTCTTTCGCGCGATTCGCATACAATTGTTCAGCGGTAGCATCAATCATACCCCAATCCGCAGCTTTCTTCGTCTTCTTATCTTCCGTGCGCTTGCTAATCATCGTGAGCACATCAGCGAGTGTCGGCGCCGACTCGCCCGTCATCGTCTCGCCAGGAGCCGTACGCAATGGAATAAATCTCGGATTCTCCTTCCTATTCGCCAGGTACAGCATCACGTTCGGTGTTTGCGCCCAGTTATTATACGGTGGCGGCACATCGTTCAACTCAACGTTCAACATTCCCACGAGTAAGTTGGAATCCTCCATAAATTCAGCTACGAGCGCATGCGTTTGCGCGTACGCGTGATGGAATTCTGGCGCCAAGCTTGGGTACGCAAAGTACACCAACGCGTCACGTCCACGGTCGATAATCACACGCTTGTAAAAGTCCGACGCTACAATTTTCTGCACCTCGCCAGACTTTGTCTCCGCACTCTCGGGTTCGCTCTTGTACTTTGTCTCCGTCTCTGGCGCGCGAAGCATCGGATGCGTGTCATCCTTACTCACAAACTGCGCTTCTTCCTCTAGCGTCATGAGCTCAGAAACAGTCAACCTCGCCATGCTATCCTCACAACCCGCCTTAAGCACCCCGCGCATGCCACACAACGGCTCACCGAGCTCGCGCTCATCGTCTCCGCGTCGCATGGCGGCGCCGTGCTCGAAATACAATGCCACGACGTCGTCTTCGGCGCGCTCAATCATCTTCGCACACGACTTTCGCATCGTGTGATTCGTCGCAATCGACTGCGCCCCGCACACAGATGACACAGCCTCTTCAATTGTCGTCTCTAGCGCGCCGTAATTCGTACGGAACGCACTCGTGGTCGTTTTACGCGACTCTGCGGCGTTGATATCCAACAACGCCGAAAGCAAGTACTCATCAAAGAATGCGAGCATTCGGTGGCACGTCACGCACGAGAGCGATCTCGCGCGGAACGCCGGGATGAGCTGCGATAATTCCGTGGCGTTGGACGTTTCAACGCCGGCGTCCACGTCCACGGCGACGTCGGAAGGCGTTGGGAGATCAATCTTTCGGGGTTCCGGAGGCGTTTGGTGTTGCTCCAGCTTGGAGCTCCAAGGCCACGCGCGCGCGGGCGCGGGCGCGACGCACGCCAATGCGATGGCGACGGTGAGCACGAATCGTTTTACACGCATGGTGTGCGCGCGCGCTGTCGATTGCGTAGACGTGTGCGTGTGCGTAATGAGGTGCTGTGAATATTAAAGTGTGTCGAGTATTGAAAACCGAGCGTTTGCGCGAAGACGCGCTCATTCATCGTCATTATCGACTCAAGCACGCTTCAAAGTCGCGCATGAGTTCATCGCGATCGAGATCTTTACCGATGAAGACGAGTTTGCTCGAACGCTTCTCGTCCGCTTTCCACGCGCGGTCTGGCATGCCTTCAAAGAGCGCGTGTACGCCTTGGAACACGTACCGTTCATCGCATCCTTGAATAGCGAGAACGCCCTTCATGCGATATAAATCTTCCCAACGATCGTTCAATAATAAGCCGAGCCAGTCGTTGACGAGATCGAGATCGAGATCGCCATCGAGGGCGAGTGAAACGCTACCGACGGCGTCGTCGTGCACGTGATGCGAATGCGAGTGTCCGTGCTCTCCGCACACTTCGCAATCAGCCTCACCGTCACCGTGCGAGTGCGAATGCGAGTGCTCTTCGTGCGAGTGCCCGTGTGCAGAAGCGTCACCGTGCGAATGACCATGCTCGTCGCACTTTTCACACGATTCTTGTCCATCGGCGTGGGAATGTCCGTGGTCGTGCGAATGCGCGTGGTCCTCCACCTTCTTCTTCTCATCCGGCAGCACTTGATCCTGCACGCGCTCTAAATCAAACCCACCAACGCCAAGCACGAAATCCAAATCAACATTCGCTTTGGACGCGCGACGAATGCGCGCCAAGTCGTTAATCGTCTTCAATCTGTACTCCAACGCGTTGGCCTCGGCGTCGCTCACCAAATCAATTTTATTGAGAACGATACGATCCGCAAACGCCACTTGCTCCAACGATTCATTCACCACACCCGCGGGCTTGACTTCATTCAAATGTAACTCTGCGTGCTTGGCGTCCACGAGCGTCACGACGCCATCCAATCTCAACGAATCCAACAACGCCGGTTCTAAATAAAACGTCTGAATAATCGGCGCCGGGTTCGCGAGTCCCGTCGTCTCAATCAATATATGATCAAACGACCCTTTCTTTTCCCGCACCAATCGCGACAACATCTCCACTAAATCACTTCTCACCGTGCAGCACAGACATCCATTGTTTAAAAGCATAATATCCTCCTCACCAGACTCTTTAAACGCCACGAGCTCGCCGTCGATGTCAACCTCACCGAATTCATTCTCAATCACCACGATTCTCTTCCCGTGATCCCCTCTCAACACGTGGTTCAACAGCGTGGTCTTGCCACTGCCTAAGAAACCCGTCAAGATTGTCACCGGTATCCGCGAGTCAGTCGCGCCCGCAGCCTGCACCACGCGCGTCGTCGCCGCACGTGCCGTCGTGGCGGCTCTCGATGCCGATGACGTTGACGGCACGGATGCGACGCCCGCGCGCGCGTGACGCGCGATCGCCCGGAGCGCGGGCGTCTTCACCATCGCTCGGCGCGCTCCGGACGTCATCGTCGGCGCCGTGCGGCGAGAACACGTTGTTGTCGTCGTCATCGAAAGCATGATTGTCGCGCGCCGTAAAGTGACGCCATTCATTTGCGCGTGTCGCGCTCGCGCATCACGCTCGCGTATCATGCGCTGACGCGAGATCACGCACGCGTGCGACGATGAACGGCGAGGAAATCGCGCATGCGCGGCTGCGGCCGGTGCAGGCGCCGCGCGGCGCGCGCGCCATCGCCCTGAGCTCGTCACACAGCGCACCGATTCACAACGCCGTGGAGGTGCTCGGGTTCTCCGACGCCGCGCTGCCGCATCACGTGGTGAACGTGCGGTTGGTGACGGCTCCGGACGTCGCGGTTGAGCTCGAGACGCAGGCTTGGGAGGTGTTCGTGCAGGATAAGTTTGGGGCGTGTCGAATGTTGAAGGCGCGGTCGAAAGGGTACTTGAAGCGCGGCGAGGTACTGTACTTTGCGTGGTCCAAGGCGCGCGGGACGAGGTATGGGTACGTGTTGGACGTGAGTGAGAGTGAGAATGGACGTACTCACACGCGCGGAGGCGGTGGTGGTGCGCGTGGAGCGGTGGAGACGGAAGTGATTGATATCGCCAGCGACGACGACGACGATGACAGAGGCAAGGCTGAATCAAAGGACGCGGGACGTGACGCACCACGCGGACAGGAGCGAGATGACATGAACACCTTTGTACACGGTGCGTCCACGGGGCCGTCTACGGCGCGCGCGCGCGCAAAAGATGGCGACAAAAGCGCTGGCGCGTCGAATTCGGATGAACACGTCATCGAGCTCGAGCTCGAGTCAAATTCTGACGACGAGCCAAAGACGACGAAAAGACAAAGTGCCGGCGCGAGTGCGCGCAGGAATGCGCGCGCGAGTGCGCGTGATGAACCTTCGACGTCTACCGCCAACGCGCACGCGTGGCGCCAGCACGCGCAGCAATACACGGAATTTCAACAGCCGCCGCGCGCGAACCGCACGCCTCCATCCATGTGGGGAGGCAACGCGCACGAAGAGCTTCGCCGTCAAGCCGAACGCGCACGCGTGCCCCCGCCCCCGCCTGAGGGATTATCTGACGACTCACCGCAGCTGAGAAGCGCAAGGTTGGCGTTGAAACAAAAGCACCGCGAATTAGTCGAGGCGTTGGACACCGAGGTTGCCATGCGGCAGGCGTTGCAGCAGAGTCAACACGATTTTCAGCGCACAATGCGAATGCCCGACCATTCGCTTCGAGCGTGGCATAGAGATCATTTAGACGTCGTCGCGGGGAAGTATCAACAGAGTCAGTTTCATGCTTCGGCTTGTCGAAGCGCATATCAGCAGGCGTTGGCGTACTTTCACGCCGAGATGCAGACGTTTGAGGCGACGCGAGGCGCTCGAGCGCCGCCGACAAAGAAACGCAAAGAAACGTTTCATGACGATGGCGTCAGTGAGCCCGAGACGGAGCGCGGTGCAAACGCGTCGTCCGCAAAGGGTACGCATGGCTGGGATGCCGAGTGCGAGGCGTGGGCGACGCTTCTAGATAAAGATCCGAGTGATATGTCGTTGCGGGATTTGCGACGGTGCGCCACAGCCGTCGGCGTCGACGTTACCGCCATGGTTGAGCGCGACGACTTCGTCGCCGCGCTCCGAGCCAAGCGCGAAAATGAAGCTGATGCGTTCAAAGCCAAAAAGAAGAAACACGACGAAGAGGAAGCAACTCGCAAGAAAAAACGCGACGAACACCGCGCCGCGCGCCGCGCCGCAGATGAGGAGGAATCCGCCAAGCGCGAAGCGGTCCATCAAGTCGCCGTGTGGGCCATGCACGCGGACTTACGTCTCTTCTTACACCGCTGTGGCATCGCCGTACAAGGTGGACAATATGGCAAATCCACAAAACGCCTGCTGCAAAGCTCCTATCGGAAAGCCATGTTAAAGTACCATCCGGACCGCGCGCGACAAAAAACCACACGCGAGCAAGCGCTCGCGAGCGAAGTCACGAAATGGATCACCCATGCCTGGCAAAACCTCCCTCCATGACGCATTCGCGCGCATTATATGTAGAACATGTTCATCACACGATTCTTAGCCAGTGTAACGCCATACACGCATCATAGTCATCACGCGCTCGACGTCGGCCGTCGACGTCCCGAGCGACGCGAGCTCCAGAGCTCCCAAACCTCAGCCTCACTGTGCGCACGTCGCTATCCGCGCGCACGCCGCGCACGCCCCGAACGCATGGTTCTCAAGCGCATATTCTCCAAAAACGCCGTGCGCGCGGACGCGAGCGACGAACGACCGCGTAAACGCCGGCGCGGGCTGCGGCTACCGAAACGCGCTCGAACGGATGTGCGCGCGCCTGGACGAAAATTCACCATCGTCACCACCGCGGCACTGCCGTGGATGACGGGCACGAGCGTGAACCCTTTGTTGCGCGCGATATATCTCGCACACGGCGACGAGACGCGGGAGGTGACGCTGCTGGTGCCGTGGTTGGCGTTGCACGACCAGGCGATCGTGTTTCCGAAACGCGCGACGTTCGCGACGCCCGAGGCGCAAACCAAGTACGTCATGGATTGGGCGCGCGCGCGCGTGGGATTTGAGCCAAGAATAAAGATTACGTGGTACCCTGGGAGGTATGCCACGGATAAAGGATCGATCGTGCCGGTTGGGGATATCACGACGCGCGTGCCAAAGCAGGACAGAGACGTGGCAATTTTAGAGGAACCGGAGCATTTGTGTTGGTATCATCCCGGCGCGCGCTGGACGTCGAGATTCAAGCACGTGGTTGGGATCATACATACGAATTATTTGGAATACGCGAGGCGAGAAGAGGATGGTGAGCGCAAGGAGTCGATATTGCGTTGGATTAATCATTTGACGACGCGCTGCCATACACACAAGGTGATCAAGTTGAGCGATGCCGTGCAGGATTTCGCGCGGTCGATCACGTCAAACGTACACGGAGTATCGAATGGTTTTATTGACGCTGGTAAGGCAAAATCGAAGGAGATTAAACGTAGTGGAAGTGGGGCGTTTACACGCGGGGCGTACTTCATCGGCAAATGCGTGTGGGCGAAGGGATACTCTGAATTAATGCACGTCGTCGGAGATTTCAACAATCAGTACGCGAAGAAAGGCGAACGATTAGAAATGGACGTATACGGTGACGGCGACGATTTCAAGGAGGTTCAGACGGAGTTTGCGAGAAAGAATTTGCCACTGAATTTGCTCGGTCGTTTGGACCACGCCGACGCAAAAATTCTCGACTACAAGATTTTCATCAACCCTTCGCTGTCGGATGTCGTAGCGACAACTTCAGCAGAAGCGTTGGCGATGGGTAAGTTTGTAGTGTGTGCTGAGCACCCGAGTAATGCGTTCTTTGCAACGTTTCCGAATTGCCGCACGTACTCAAATATGGATGAGTTCGCAAAGGTTATCAGAGAAGTCATGGCTTCCGTACCGAAACCAATGACCGAGGCAGAAATTCACCGTTTGACATGGGAAGCAGCCACGGAGCGTTTGTTGGACGCCGCGGCTCCGTGCGACGAGACGAAGCATACGATCCAAGCGCACTTTTCAGACTGGTTTGCCGCGCGCTTCCACAACGCCGTCACGTGCAGCGAAGCGCTTCGATGTTTGATTGGCGGAGGCGCAGGCACGCTCGTGCCTCCTGACGATCTCGCAAATTGGTCACCAGATTCATGGGGAGGTGGTTTGATGGATCGCAAACCATTCGCCGCGGATTTCGGCGGCGCTGCACCTTGAGCGTCGAGAGTGCGAACAAATAAATTTTGTCGATTCAGTCGACGCGTTGTTGTCACAAATGAAATGTACACTAAAAATTCTACGTGCCTGTATGCATCCTACTCGCTCTCATCCTCGTCGTCGTTCTCGCTCTCGCGATCCTCACCGTCATCCACACCGCCCTCTCTTTCCCGTGCCTGCTCAAGCAACTCGGCGTCCTCCGGGTTTCGGTTGCACCCTGGGCATAAATTCTTCTCCTTCGCGCACACGTCACACACACTGCGGTAGGCTAAGCGCACGCGCTGTAAGGTACACTGATTGCATCGGCCCGCTGTGCCCGCCTTCTTCTTTTTATACTTGCCCATCTGAAACCGCCACTGCACTTTTTGCGCGCATCGTCGGCAAATGTTTTGCAATGCCACGTGCTTTATCGCGAGTTCGCGCTCGCGGTCGGTGTCGGTGCGCTTGATGTCGCGCTTGGCGACGAACGGAACGCGATTTTGGTGTTTTTGCCCTCGATTGCGCGTACCGGAACTCATATTTGCGTCGTCGTGTGGCGACGCACCGCAGGAGAGGTGTCCAGGTGGAAGCCGCCGGTCGGTCGGCCAAAGCGCTTTGCGAGGGACAACGCCCACACCGCGTCCGCGCCGTGCGCGCAGTCGAGCTGGAGGTTGCGAGACGACAGTACAATGTCTACGGTGGTATCATCGTCCGCGCTAGGCGTGATGGCTGACGTTGGTGATGCGAGTGGGACGTCCCGACGAGGCGCAAGCAGCTTGAAGCGACGGGGGACTTGCGCGGATTCGAGCGCGCCGGTGAACGAATTGACACGGAGTATACGGTCGTAACGTTTGCCGTTACGCGCCACTTTTGTAATAATGACGCCACGTTCTAGCTGACGATCGGCGGTTGTGTTGTGAAGACGTGTAACGACGTCGAGTCGATGTCGTTGCGCGTCCATTTCCGCTCGAAGGAGCGCGACGTCCTGTACGTAACGCTCATCGATTTCGCTTCCACGGCGCTCGGCTCGCCGAAGTTGCTTTGAAGCGTCTAATTTATCTTTTTCAAGCGCGAGCAACAGGGCGGATTTCTCGACAGATCGTCGCGCGGCAGCGCGGCGCGCTATGGAATCTCTCTCGCGCCGCGTTTCGGCTTCTCGGCATTTAAGCTTCATGCTCCAATCGTGCGCTGCGATCATATCCGCGAACACGTCGTGTCGGTACGTGCTGTATGTATATTTGACGAAATAAATGAGCCCTTGCTGACGCAATTCGGTACACTCGCGGACGCTGTTGTTTTGTTTCGCTTCAAGCGCGACGTGTCTGCGCATTAAACGCGCGTTGTCGACGCGATGCGTGCCAACCATCGACCGCGCTCGCTCCAGCTCGATGTTCATCAGCGATGACGCGCGTTCTAAGTTCACATTCGCCGAACGCAGCTCAGTGGATGATTTTGTGAGCGCCTCTACACGCTTGAGGGCTCTTGACGTAGACGCCCGCTCGGCGTTGAGCTGAGATTCTAGTTTCCGCGTTGACTTTTCCATTTGTAACAATGCGAGCTCATACGCCGCGCGTTGATTGTGCATCTCGCCACTTGTTGCGCTCAATTTAATAGTGAGTGTTTTTGTGCGATGTTCGAGCGTTGCGTTTGCTGTTTGCATGACGAGTAAATCTCGAGTCGTCGTCGCGCTTTCAGACCGAACGCGTTCGAGCGCTGATTTACATGCCTCCAAGTTTAATCTCGTCGTGCAGAGTTCGTTCGTAAGCGCGTCACGAGAATGTTTAAGCGCCATGATGTCTTCCTCCGAGCTTTTATTCGCGTTCGCGAGCGCTCGACGTAAGGCGTCGACTTCTCTCATGACTCTCGTGAGCGCTTCGTCGTTGGCTTGGCCGCGCAACTGCTGCGTCAATCGTCTGGGATCCATATCCACTAGAGACGATCGAACTTCAGGCGACGTCTCAATTCGCATCGCACGCGTTGCAAAGTCGAGTGAATTAGCGCTCTCGTTAGCGTGCTGAACTTCAGCGCTGACGCACACCAATAGCGTCGTTCGGCTTTTGCCGTTGAGACTTGACTCAAGAATCTTTGTCAACGTCGAATCGCGATACGGAATGTATCGATGCCCCGCGGCTAACGCACTCACGACATTTCCGAGGGCGAGCAAGCTTGTGTTGATGTTTGTCGCCTCTTTGAATCGCGCGCCGATGCTTTGCGTTTTCTTTTGTCGCTCCAAACCAGCCAAATCGACGATGGTGAGCAATCCAGAACGCATCTCAACCGCCACGCGACGTCCGTCATCGCCGTGCACCTCCGCACATTCATCATCACGCACCACGCTACCACTCGACGAAATCACATCCACTGGGCGTTCTATGCGGTCTATTTTCATCTGAAATACGCAATGCGACCGCGAACTTTGCTTGTTCATGTGCGTTTCGGCGTACACCAGCCTCGACCGCCCGCGCTTGAAGCACTCCAGCACGTCTTCCGCACTGCGACACGGCGTCCACAACAACCCTTCAACATCGTACCCTGATCCATCTGACGCGGGCACGACCTTCAATCCAGCGCGCTTGGCCACCAAATCATCCACCTGCTCGTTGTATATTTGCGCCATGGCGCATGATACCTCGTACGCGTGAAACGAATCACTCGCTGCGCGCGCAAAGCAATCCACCGCGAGACGCGGCACTAAACCCGGACCACCTGCATCGCCACCTTCGCCATCACCGGCGTTGAGCATCGAATACGTCTTCCCCGACCCAGTCTGTCCGTACGCCAACACGCAACCGCGGTAGCCCTTAGTCGCCGCCTCGAGCACGGGCGCCGCGCACGCCGCGTACACCTCGCACTGCGTCGCCTCCACGTCGAACGCACCATCGACATCGAACGCGCGCGCGTTCGCATGGTTCGCACCGCCGCCTCCACCGCCGCCGCACGACGCATCCACGACCACGCGCGCCTCGCCCGCGCGGTGTTGACCACCATCCCTTCGCGCCACGCGCACCGCCCTCGCGCCCGCGCCTCCACCACCGTCGTCCGCGTCGCCGCGCGCGACATCGGCGGGACGAACGCGCGCGTACACCTCGACGCGGCCGCGCGCGCACGCACCGCTCGCGCCGCTCGACATCGCGCCGCTCGACATCGCGGCGTCGAGACGGTGCGCCCCGCACTGGCGATACGAACCGACGCGTTCGATGGGGCGTCGGGGATAAATTTAGATGTCCCACACACCCGGGTGTTTTCAGCACCGGCCCAGACGCATGAGTATAAAAAACATAGTCCATGGGCATATACTTCATACAGTACGTACCGTATGTCCGAACATGCGACCGCGTGACGCGCCATCGACAGTGCGAATTTGTGGCTCACAGCGCGTCGCGTCTCGCGTGACGGCATTGCACGCGCGCCACGGCGACGTTCGACCCGATATGGCGCTCTCGATGTCCGCGAATTTCACCGGTACGTGCGAGAATCGAATGCGCGGGTGTGCCGCGCACACGTTCGTGGCGACAGGCGGCGCGCGATGCGGTCGCGGCGTGCGTCGCGCGGGGATGAAAGCGGATGTGGATCGATCGCATGTGGATAGAGTTTGGTGCCGAGCGCGTGCGTTTGATGCGGGTGTATGCGCGAATGCGACGTCGCGATGGGTGCGAGTTGGGTGGATTTGATTCGTGTGATATGCGGTGTATCGTTCGAGCGCGGATGCGGGCGCGAGTTGGGTGGTGGTGCGCGCAGGCGGGGCGATGTTTCGTGATGGCGTTGGCGCGGTTGGATACTCTCTTGATTCGCGCGAGGGCGATTCGGGGCGGAACGACGGGCGCGATGTGTGCGTGTGTGCTTGGAGACTGACCGTAATGAATGTGTATCGTTGTTTTCGTTTGTTTTACAGCCAAATCCACGTTTGGTGGCCAAAAGTTGAAGGCGCAAACGATGCGCAAGGCGTCGGTGCGCGCCGTCTCGGCGCGCTCCGCCGTCGCCGTGTCCAACGACACCGCCGTGTCCTCCTCGAGCGCAGAGGACCAGCGCATGGATAATGTACTAAGCATCATTCTCGGTGGTGGTGCGGGTACACGTTTGTATCCGTTGACCAAGACGCGTGCCAAGCCCGCGGTGCCACTCGGTGCAAACTACCGCTTGATTGACATTCCCGTGTCCAACTGCATCAACTCGGACATCAACAAGGTGTACTGCTTGACGCAATTCAACAGCGCGTCTTTGAACCGTCACTTGTCCCAAGCGTACAACTCCAACATTGGTACCTACACCCGTCAAGGCTTCGTCGAGGTGTTGGCGGCGCAACAAAGCCCGATTAACAAGGCGTGGTTCCAAGGTACCGCCGACGCCGTGCGTCAATACTTGTGGTTGTTTGCCGAAAGTGGTTGCGAAGATTACTTGATTCTTTCCGGCGATCACTTGTACCGCATGGATTACAAGCCCTTCGTCACGAAGCACCGCGAATCGTTGGCCGACATCACCGTTGCGGCGTTGCCGACCGATGAAGAACGCGCGTCCTCCTTTGGTTTGATGAAGATTGACTCGAGCGGTCGCATCATTGAATTTTCAGAAAAGCCGCAAGGCGAGGCGCTCAAGGCGATGCAAGTGGACACCACTGTGTTAGGCCTCGATGCGCAAAAGGCTAAGGAAATGCCGTACATTGCATCCATGGGAATCTACGTCTTCACCGCCAAGGCGATGCAAATGCTCTTGATGAATGACTTCCCGGAAGCCAATGACTTTGGCGGTGAAGTCATCCCGCAAGCGGCCGCCAAGGGGTTGAAGGTACAAGCGTACTTGTTTGAAGGTTACTGGGAGGACATTGGTACCGTCGACGCGTTCTTCCACGCCAACTTGGAGTGCAACGACCCGAACCCGAAGTTCAGCTTCTACGACCGCACGGCGCCGATTTACACCCAGTCCCGTTTCTTGCCCCCGAGCAAAATTCTCGACTCAACGATCGAGCGCTCGACGATTGGCGACGGGTGCATGGTGAAAAAGTCCAAGCTCCACAACTGCATGGTTGGTTTGCGTTCATTAATCGACGAAGGGTGCGATTTGCAAGATGCCCTCATTATGGGCGCCGATTACTACGAAAAGGAGCAAGAATGCTCCTTGCTTCCGGGCTGCACGCCCATTGGCATTGGCGCGGGGACGGTGATTCGCAAGGCGATCATCGACAAGAATGCGCGCATCGGTATGGATTGCGTCATTGACAACAAAGATAACATCGCGGATCTCAACGCTGAGGATAAGGGTTACATCATTCGTGACGGCATCATTGTGGTCATAAAAGATGCCGTCATCCCGGCTGGTTCGATCATTCCGGGTCCGCAAGAAGTCGCGGCGGCGGCGGCCACCGCGGGGAAAAAGTAATTTTCCGTCGCGTTTCGCGTTGTCTGCGGTCGCGGCGACGTTTTTCACGCACCAAGCGATTGAGCATTTTCGCTCGTTCGGTGTGATCTAGCCCTACTCAAAATCATCAACATAGTTCAGATTTTCTTGTAAAACAGTTCAAGTCTGTATGCGCACATCTTTTGTTTGTTCATTTTTGTTTTACACGCGCTATTCAGGCTAGGGGGATTCCACGAATCGCCGCAACTGCGTTGACAACTCGCGCATCAATGCTTTCTGACTCGGTGCCACGAGCGAATGTTCCATACTCGCCGCTCGGCGTGCCCACGCAGACGCGCCACGCGACCAGGGCGTCTGGCGGCGTTAGCGCGAGCGCGGCGACGATGTTGGAAAAGTATTCCAGGTCCGCCGCGAGTTGCGCTGCACCTTGCTCGGTGAGCGAACGGATAGACTGGACTTCTTTGAGTAGCAGATCTGCGCTCGCTTCGGCGATTCGAGCAATCCAAGCTTCAGACGCCACCACTGGTTTGCTCTCGCCATCCGCGGTTTCTTCGTGCGCGTTATCTAAATGCTGCGGCAACGAAAGTAAATACTCCCCAGCGTTGGTCACGCGCTCTTGTGGGTATGCGCTAAACGTGGGTAACTTGTACGCGCTTTCCACCGGCTTCGCGGTCCACATTTCCGACTTCGCAATGCCCTTGAGTTCAAGGGACACTCGGCCAAGCAAAGCGTCGTAGACAAATTTTTCCACAGAGCGCGCCAGGGCGTTCATGTGCTCCGCACCAACGGGCACGATGGATGAATCTAATGAGTGTTTGGCTGCGGCGTCGGCGACCTTATCTAAGAACACGCACAGCTTGCGCGACCGAGATGCATGCGCGGTGACGCTCAATCCAATGAGTGATCTCGCCTTTGAACTTTCTCGAAATTCTGCGCCGCCGTCGAGCGCCGGTCGCAGCGCTTTGCGAATCTCCAGCACTTTGCCGCGCAACTTCGATTCAAAGTCTAACACTGCGAGCGGCACAGCTTCAAGCAGTTCAAGCAAGTTCATGGATCCGCGAATGAACTCTTCACCTACGGCAGTGACGTTGGGCTTTAAACTGGCGGCGTTGGAATCAATCAAACCGGCGGCTTCGCGTAAATCGCGCAAGACAAGAGCTATTAAATCCACGTAGTGTTCCATAGCACTTTCAATGGCCTGGATGCAACTCATCGTCTCCACGCCGGACGTGACTTCAATGCATCGATTGACCGCGGCGCTCATGATATCAATCGCTTTCGGGAGCGTAGCGAGCACGTTGTGCGCGACGGAGGCCAAATCGTCGGAAGTCGCAATGGATCGCGCCTCAGGAATATTCACCACGGCATCGAGCTCAGTGCGCAACGTGCTCAGCTCAAATTCACCATATCGTTGTTCGACTGCGATGAAGGGTTCGACAGTAGCCATTAACGCATCGTAAATGGCACCTTTGACGACGTCCGCTTTCGCTCTCGAAGGCGAATCGTTGGCAAGTTTCGTGAGAGCGCTACCAACTTCATCCACGTACGTCTCGAACGCGCGGCGCACTGGTGCGAGTAGTGTCGACGGTAACGTCGACAGCTTATCCGTCATCACTGACTCAAGCGTGGCGTGGAGCGAACACCAAGAGACTGGAATTAACACCGCCGCGTCTTCGGGAAACGTCGCCAAACACCACGTAATTTCAGAGCGAATAGCATCCGAACAATACTTCAAGAACTCCTCAATCAATCGCACATTGTTCTGGTGCTTCGACGCGCCATCGCCACTCGCGCTCGCCGCGATATCGCGCTCCCGCGTCTTCCATTGCTTGAGCATTCGCGTCGTCACCCGCGTCTCCGCGTACGTGCTCTCTAGCGCCCCGTCGCGACCAGTGGCGCGTAAAACATCTCGCAACTCCCGCGCCGCCGTGCTATTCTGCGACTCTAGCGCCGTCACCAACGCCGGTCGCACGATGCCCTCAAGTTTGTGCTCAAACGCATCCACCTTGTCTTGCCCATCGGCAAACTCTGGAACTTCGCCGACGACAGCCAACCCGCGCTTCATGCGCGACAGCGCTTCCGACATGCTTCGAATGTTCCCGCTTGCAAACACGCTATCAATGCCAGCCATCAAGTCCGCGAGCCCATTGGCTTCTTGCAACGTCTCCCTCGCGCTTTCCATGCGTGTTTTCGCGGCGTCGAGCTGACGCAAAGCCTCCACGCTCGTTCTCGAATCCGCCTCCACGTCATCCAATCGCACAACAATCCCACGAACCTCTTCATACAACCGATCTACCGCGCGCTCAACGCTAGATATCTCCTCGAGCGCCTTTGGCACGCGCTGCACGCCCTCGCGCGATCGCTCCTCGAGCGACATTGACAGATCCTCCCCCAACAACTGCACCTTCAACTCGACATCCGCCAACGCGCGCTCCACGTCCCAGCCGCTTGCCCCGACCCCGAGATCGCCCGCGCGTGCGTCCGAATCATCACGCACCATCCCTCGCGTGCGCTCATTAATCCACCGCTTCACATCAAAGTCATCCGCGGTGAAATCACGCGCGGATACCCCCGACGATGACCAACCGACGGATGCCGATGCCCGTCGATCCATCGCGCGTTCGCGCCCGCGTTCGCGTCCTCGCGCGTCCGCGTCTGCGTCGTCCGCGTCACCCGCGTCCTCGCGCGTCTGCGTGTGGTCGGTTCGAGCGTGCGTCGACCGCTGCGCGGGGCGTACCGGCGCGAGGATGTGCGGTTGGGATCGCCAGCGCAGCCGCAGACGTTGCCTCGGCATCCGTCGCATTTCGAACACCACCGCCGTTTGCACGCGCGCCTGCACGGGCGAGGACGCGAGCGACGCGCGCGAGGGGCGTTCTCGTGCGCATCGCGGCGGCGACGGCGGCGAACGCACGCACGCGTCGCACGACGCGCGAGACGTGGCTGGCTGTCGATCGGTCGATTGGCGCACGCGCATTCGCGTCGGGGGTGCACGCCGACGCGTGAGGGCGCGTGCGTGGAGCGTGCGCGCGAGGGCGGTCGAAGTCACGCGTTCGCGCGTCTTTCGTCGGCGGAAGGGGACGCAAACGCGGAAGGCGCGCGACGTGAGAGAGGTGATTGACGCGCGCGGTTTGGGATAAGATGGAGTCGGCGTACGGCGCCACAGTGGCAGAAATCAAGCAGTACGGCGATGGCGTCATGGGGAAATCGATGGTGAGTCGATCGGTGAAGAAGCCGTGTGCGTGTTGTCATAAATTCTTTGCCGATGATGCGGCGCTGGAGGCGCATTGGGAGTTGGTGCAGCATAGCTCGCACGACGCCGTGTGCGCGAGTTGCGGGCGGCACTTTCCTTCGTACGATACGTTGCGGCAGCATTTGATTGGAAAGCTTCCAAAGGAGTCATGTGCGGCGGCATTCGCGACGCGGGGATGTAAGACATGTTTGGAGACATTTGAGAACGAGGAGGAGGAGAATGCGCACGCGTGCGTGTTTCGCGAGCGTGAAGGTGAGACGCAGCGCGTCGGAGACGCGCCGTGCGTGGCGTTGGATTGCGAATTCGTTGGTGTCGGTGAGGATGGAAGCGAGAACGCATGCGCGCGCATATGCATAGTCAATGCATGGGGCGAGACGGTGCTTAATACTTGGGTCAACCCCGGGGTGGATGTGGTTGATTATCGTCACGATATCACCGGAGCCACGCCCGAGGCGCTTGCCTCGGCACCAAAGTTGGCGGACGTTCGAGCCAAAGTTTTGGGTATTTTACTAGGCAAATCCCCGACGACGCACCCATTAGATGCTGGAGTGAAACATCTCGTCGTTGGTCATAGCATCGATCACGATTTGCGGGCGTTGAAGATTACATGGAAGGCGTGTCGTCAGCGCGACACGGCGCGGTTTCCGCTCTACTTGCGACACACGCACCTTCCGTTCAAGCTCCGCACGCTCGCTGAAACGTTTTTGGATGAGAAAATCCAATCTGAAGGCCAGGCGCACGATCCAGAGATCGATGCGCGATGTTCCATGCGTCTGTACCAAGCCGCGAAGCGTCGCTCGCACGCCGTCGCGCACAAGTGGTTCGCGAAAACGCTCGCCGCGGACCCCGTCGAGGCATCCTCCACGAGCGACCCCGCGCGCGGGATCGCGCTCCTCCGCCAGTCTATCGACACGCACGGCGCCACGCGCACGTCCCGTTTCTGGTGCTGGTGTCACGATATCGGTGCCACAGCGCCGAAACCAAAACCGTAGCTCTCCGCGCGACGCACGCAACCGTTGTAATGTACCATCACGCTCATCCGCACGACCGTCCTCCATCGCGCATCTCTGTCGCTCGACATCGCCGCGTTGACGCCGGGCATTGATTCGTCCAGCCCTGCGCGCCGCGCGCGCCGAGCGCGGCGTCGCCGCGGTGCGCATCTCCGGCGCAGCCCCAACACTATTTTTTTTAATGCTTTTTCGTTCGGGTTTTTGCCCTTGTTCCGGGAGTTGCCTACCCCGGCACCGTCGGTTCCGCATTGTGCGCCGCGCCGCGCTCGGCGTCGCGTCGCGCGCGATGACCGATGCGCGCGCGATCGGCGGCGACGACGCCGAGTCGATCGCGCTCGCGCGCGCGCTGAACGCGGAACTCAACGGGGGCGCGCGCGCGCGGACCGCACCACGTGGCATCGTCGCGGCAGGTGGGCTACGCGCCGTGCCGCGCGTGGACGACGCGCGACGGGCGTGGTCGATGTCGTGGCCGGCGACGGAGGTTATTTTCGATGCGTGCGCGTCGACAGAGGGCGGGGAAAAGGGGTGCGAAGATGGGCGAGGGTCGGTTCGCGCGCGGGCGGCGGGCGGTGGGCGCGGACGCGGGCGAGGCAAGGCGGCTCGGCGAGAGTCTGTGCGTGGAGATGGTGCGTCTGGGGATGGTGAGGAGGATACATCGCAAGGAATGATTGGGAGCAAACGTAAGTATGAGAAGCCGAGGGATGGACGATCGATTAAGCTTGCGGATTTGGATGGGTTTCCGAGCGGCTCGATGGTGTGGTGTCGGTTGACGACGACGAATAGAGGGCAATGGTGGCCGGGACGGATTTGGAAGGTGCGGCAATGCGCGCGAGCGTGTGATTTAATGGATATTAAACCCGAAGGCGATTGCGCATTGGTGAGCTTGTTTGGGAGCGCGAATTGTTTTGAATGGGCAAGGAGAGAAGACTTGGCGCCGTTTGACCTGCAGCGGCAGGCGGAGTATCGCGAGCAAATGTTGGGATGGTTCAAGGCGCACAACAAACGCACGGGGCGCTCCGGGGCATTGAAGGCGTTACGACTGGCCGATGAGGCGGAAATCGCGGAATGGAGCGATCCATGGTCGTCATCAGAGGACGAGTCAAGCGAGAGCGAAGAGGACACGGAGGAGGCAGAGACGCTAAAGGCCAACGAGCAGGCGCTCGCATCAATGAAAGTTGGCCTAACCCCGGACTGGATCGTACATGCCGCGTGTAAGGTGTTTGACTTGGTTAAACCAACGATAGAAACTCCACTGATTAAAGGTTTGCTCGATCCGTGCACAAATTCACATTTGAAACCAAACATACCGGCAGAAAAGTGTTACGACAAGAAGGACGACGGATTAAAAATGAGTAATTCCTGGGAAGGCTACCACGTACTGTTGAATCCGCCGTATGAAAACCAAGTGCAATGGCGATTTATCAATCGCGCCATCAACGAAGTGGAGTGGGAACGTTGCCCTGGTGTGATTTTGGTGTGTCGCAACAGCACGGATACGTCGTATTTCCAACGCTTGCTACCTTTCCCTAGAGTTCACCTCCGCCGCACCGCAGTGCAGTTCAAAGATTATAATCACACTCCTATTGGATTCGGTATTTGCGTGTTTTGTATCGTTTCGCCGACACATCCGCGTCAGCGCGAAATGTACCAGCACTTTTTTGACAAATTTCACGGCGCCGGTGAATTTAATATTCCCGTCGACGCAGAATTCGCGAAGAGTCAACCGTTTATCGATCTGACGACGCGTTTGCATCGCGCCGCGTGCAAGTCATACCGCGACAGTTGGATTGCGTGTGATGTCTGTGACCGATGGCGCGAGATACCATTCAAACAAATGCTGAAGGCGCGCAAGGCGGCTGTATGGCAATGCAGAGACTCGTTCGCGTTGGGATGCGGGGCGCCATTGACGCGACGAGAGGTGCAGGCATTCTCCGTTGCTAAGGCGGAAACCAACACAGTTTTAGTGGCATCAAAAGCAGAGGGTAAAAACGGTCCACCAGCCTTATACGCCACCGATATACTGGACGTCAACCAAGAAGGCGCCGAGGCCGCCGCTGAGGACGCGGACGACGAACGCGACGCCGCAGATAATGACGACGACAGCGATCATGATGAGGTTATCAATGCCGATGACGAAGATGCTGATGTCGCAGAGGCAAAAACTGCGGAGTTTGTCGGCAGCGGAGGCGTTTTACATGGCTTGGGCTGTCCGTGTAATTGGGCGCCTTGTCGTCAACGTCGTCTCAAGGAGAGTAAAATGTTATCCAAGCACTTTCCAGGCCTGCGCGTGGAGTGGGAACGAATGCGCGATGAACTGACGAACGCGTTGACTCCGTTTGAAGCCGAGAGACTGGCTGCGATTGAAAGAAATAAAGCCATGCTTGAGTCGATGTTGAGTGTCAAACAGGATGAGAAGAAGTTAGCGTCGGCCAAAGTCGTTCACGCCTCTGCTGCAGAGTCTGCGGCATTGCGTATGCTAGATATTGCGCAACAAAAGCAGCGCGTCAAAGAGCGCAATGCCGCACGGCGGCAAAAGAAGATTGATAATCTCAAATCCGCGCTCGCGGCGGCGGAGAAGCGAATGCACGATATGATGTCCGAACTACGCGAAGCGAATCAAGGAGCTGAAACTGCGTTGAAAGTACTGCAAGCCATCCGTTCTCGTGCAAAACAAGTTCAAATCGAGCATCATCTCGCGTCAAAGTCACTCGATAGTACAAAACGTAGTGTGAGTGATAAAAATCGTCGCGCAAAGAAATCTGCAGAGAGCGTTTGGAACGCCGCGATGTCCCGAGTGCAACCCAACCAACAGCAGGTTTGACGCCAGCGTTCGACGTTCAACAAGTGTTTTGATTTATTTGTTCCAGCATGGAACAACCAACAGTAGAATATATTAGAATTGCGCACAGTCATGTGCCGTTGCTTTAGCAGCTTTGACGTATTTACGAGAGCGACGTCCAAACCTTCTGTTTACGCGCGCGCGCCATCGTTGACATCCGTACGAGCATCAATCAGCAACACATCCGCGTACGTCGTTTCCATCACTTCCAGTAGATGATATGTATAATTACTGCAAGAGAGCTACGGTGTTAAACCTCAAAACTAAACGAGCCTGCTAAGCGTCTTCAAAGCTACCGGGACGAATCATCGCAATTCCATTCCCATTCAACAAAATCTGATCCAACTTCCCAGTCACCACGCGTCCACTCGCCGACATCTCATACTCCGTCACGTCTTCGAGCACCATGTTCACGTACACGTCAAACCCACGCAACGTCCCGACGAGTTCCTTTTCACCCTTCATGATCACCCAAATTTGCGACCCGACGCACTTCTCGACGAGCTCTGAAGGCAACAGCAGCGACGGGTTCGACGTGCCAGTCTTCGCGGGTAACGCCATGATACCTGTGCTTTCGCGTGCGCGCCTCGGTCGCGGTGGCGATCGCGCGGCGGGCGTCGGTAAATGGGGATCGCGTCAGCGCGTCACAGTCGTCAGAGCGTGGCGAATGGCATCCGCATCGGTTGCGCCGCGCGCGTCGGCGACGCCTTCGAACGGCGCGCCGACGTCGACACGTGCGGCGTGTCGTCGACGACAGATGCTCGGTGCGGCGACGACGACGGCGGCGGCGACGGCGTGGGCGTGGGCAGACGCTGCGCGCGCCTATGGGCTGAACAAGGCGCCCGCGACCACCAGCGGCGGCGGTGTTGGGCTGTTTTCGTTCGGTCGACCGAAACGCACGTACGAAGAATCGCAGGAATTGATGCGGCGCGCGGCGGAAGTGCGCGAGCGGAAGGAGCTAGAGGTTGAAGACGACGCGCCGTTGACGACGTTGAAGAGCGGCTTGCAGTATCGAGAGTATGTCGTGGGTACAGAAGGCGACGAAATCGTCGCGGGCTCGCGCGTAGAAGCGATGTACAAAGTCTTCCGACTTTCGTCTGGAGCGTATTTCAAGTATTCAAGCGGTGGATCGCCCGTGCTGCTTTGGGGGCGCGGCTATGGCTTCGAAGGCCGGGACGATATAGGAGACACGTACGACTTCGTTCTTGGCGCGAAGGATTCGCTCCCGCGAGCGGCGGCACCGTGCGTCGTCGGTATGCGAAAGGGCGGCGTGCGACGAATTCTCATTCCGCCTAATTTGGGATGGGTGTCCAACGACGTCGGGCCAAAGGCGGATTCCTACGGCGCGAGCCGACGGTTAGAAAATTATAGAGATGGTCCGTTATTGCTCGAACTTGAAATCGTTCGAGTTCGCAACGGCCCTGCGCGCGACGACGACGACGACGACAAGGTCGACGCAAATTTAGAACCCGAGGGTGATAACTCGTACCGCTTACCCGCGCCACCAACGCTGGTGCAAAAATAGCCGCCCGCCGTGTATTAAAATTGTTGAAATAAGAAACTTGTTGCGCGTCCGCGTCCGTGCTCACACTTCGCGGCACGTTTCGAGCGCGCGCGCGTGTCCAGTGCGCCGCCATGTCGCGCGGGAAGGATGACGTGCGCGAGCCGTCGAGCCGCGAGCGTGCGTCGCGCTCGAGGTCGCGCTCGAGGGACAGGCGTCGCTCGCGCTCGAGACGCTCGACGAGTCGCGACCGCGACCGCAAGCGCTCACGCTCGCCGTCAAGTGAGCGACATCGCCGACGAGATGATGAGCGCAGAGACTACCACCGGCGGCATCATCGCTCGCGCTCGCGGTCGCGGTCGCGTGACCGTGATCGTGGTTGGCGCGACGAGAGAACGGGACCGTCGCGCTCGTCGCGCTGTCGCAAAAGCAGAGCCGCCGACGCCGACGCCGACGCCGACGCCGATGGCTACGGTGGATACGTTCCGCGTCCGCGTAATCCAAACGGGCGCGTTAGCGTTATGCGCCCTGGCCTGGTGCCCCAGCCTGCGGCGGCGTATCATGACCCCGATACGGCGCGAACCGCCGAGAACGCCGCCGAGCGCGCGGCTTCGAGCGACCCTTTACCAAAGATAGACGTCGCCGAGCGTGCGCGCATCGCGCGCGCATACGTATTGCAGCAACAAGCGAGTGCGCTCGGATCGCTCACGAGCGCCACGGGTGGCGAAGGACGGCTGAGGGAGGTGTACGTGGGAAACTTGACGCCTGGGTTGGTTACGAATAGCGAAATCGAACAGTTGTTAAACGCGACGATGGCGGCGGGGTTTCCTGAACTCGCCTGGGAAGGTAAACGAGCCGTGGTGCACTCCAAGTTGTCTATCGATGGTAAATTCGCGTTTGTGATGTTTCAAACGACCGCGATGGCGGATGCAGCGTTGCAATTGCAAGGTATCGAGTTGTGTGGAAAGCCGCTGACGTTTGCGCGTCCAGAAGGTTGGATTCCGCCAGACGACGTCAAAGCAATCGCGAAAAAAGCTGAAGGATTGATGAAGACGTTGATTCAATCGAGCGTTGACGCAATTTCGAGCGTCAAGGCGAAGACGCGTGTGGTGAGATTGCAGAATTTGATCCAACCAGAGAGTTTAGATGACGAGGAGGAGTACGCCGAAGTCGTGGAGGACATCGAAGAGGAATGTAGGAAATGTGGAGCTATAGAAGAGTGTGTGGTGCCTCGACGAAACGATAGCATAGAAGCGCGCATGAAATACGTCGGCGACGCCATGGTGCTGTTTGCTGATGTAGATGCCGCAGCAAAAGCCATCAAATCTATGAACGGACGTGAATTTGACGGAAACAAAGTCAAGGCGACGTACATGGATGAGACAGTGTTTAGAGAATTATTGCGGACCACGTAAAAAGGTCCGCCGTGTAATAATATCGTTGCAATAATATTCATCTAAAATACCAATACACCATCTAAAGCGCCCCGAAACGTTTATTACGGCATTGCGCCTCGAAGTCGATTGCCTAAATTTGCGCGCGCCAAATCGTTGTACGAGTTCACCTTCTCGCGCGTGAGGGCAACTGTTCTTGACGTATACACCACGCGATACGTACGACTGAGACGATTACTTTCCGTTTCACGATACTCGTCAATTTGAGAAACATCGAGTTGTACGTCGGCACCATTTAAGGCGCGCGCAAATTCTTCACGAATAACCGATTCGCCGTCTTCTTCGTCGGTGCGGCACCAAATCGAGCAGTCACGCTCGAATGCTTGCGCATATTCACAGAAAGCCCCATCCGGGCGCTCGTGCTCACGACAGAACACGTGACTGGCGCCTTGTTCGGTGCGAAACCCACGTTCGGCTTCGGCGCTTCGCCAATGTCCCCTGCTTTCGTACTCAAGCGCTCGCCACGCGGCGTCATCAAACGGCGCAACATCAATCATAAGCAGTCCTGCCTCTGCCCCTTGCGTATACGCCTGCCAACTATTTCCATAATCTCTCAACGCGCTTCCATCCACGCTCGTCCCGCCTTGTCCCGGCGCGAGCGCGACTTCGATCAAACCATTCGGCGCCAACACGTCGCGCGCCGACGACAAGTACCCGGACAACAACTCCCGGTTTCTATTAATCCTCCCTTTCCCCGCGATGTGCGGAAACATAAAACACACCCGGTCGAATGTGCCGCGTTCAAATGTCTCGAGCAACGCCGTGGCGTCGACGCCGTGCTCGACGTGCACATTGGCCGCGGCTGTGAGCGCGTCGACGTTGCTCGCGCCTCGCCACGCTTGGCGAATCACGCTCGCGCTCTCCAACGACGTCGCCGTTATCGTCACCGACGACGTCGACGACGTCTCCCTCGCCACCGTTCCCGCCGCCGACGACGTCACGCGCACCAACGCGCGCGCAAAGCTGAAATCACCCTCGCCCACGAGCAACACGCGCGCACGCTCCCCCGTCCCGAGCGCGCGCGCCGCCGCATCCGGACCGCTCGTCGCGCTCCATCGACCGCCCGACGCTCGCACTGCGCTCGCACCGCGCGCGCGGCGTCCACGCGCGGCGCCGCTGACGGCGATGCGGCGCGGCGCGAGCGCGCGAAACATGGCGCGACGCGCACTAAAGTTGCTTTTTGACGGCACTTTTCCGACACCGAAACGTCGTCGAGCGGTCGATGGCGGCGATGTCGACGCGCCCGTGCGATGATGAAGATTACGTCGCGGTTGCGTTCGGTGGGATTCGACCGGCACCCAAGCCGTTTCCGCCGCGCGACGCGCGCACTGGGCGGGAGCTGTGCAAAAACTTTATGAAGCCGCCGCCGCACGAGGGGTGCACGCGGGAGTCGTGCGCGCACGCGCACGTGGCGCTCGATGCGCGACCGGATTGTCATACATTTGAGAATTACGGGGTGTGTACGCGGGGGGATGGGTGCTGGTTGCGTCACCGAGCGATTGGGACGAGGGTGATGGATGCGTGCGTGCAGGTGGATGGTGAATTCGTGGAGCGTTACGTGATGCGACTTCGAGAGATTTTTGGTGAGAAATGCATCGTCGCTGCGTGTCGGACGACATTAGTGAAGAACACGGATGCGTTGATTTGTGTTCGTGCGCCGCGAGGTGGGGCTGCGGCGGTGGTGAGAGAGATTTGTGAGAAGGAGCCGTACGGGCTCGCAAAGGCGAAACGCGTCTTCGTCTGGCCGAATGCGGATCATTTCGCATCGTTCGTGACGAGAGATGATGATGACATGTACAAGATGGAAAAATGGCTCGAAGACGTGATCGACGAGTGCATTGAAGAGTCAGAGGCGACGGCGGATGCGCCCATCTATGTGCGCACGCGCGCGTCTCCGAAGGATTTAGCAGATAAAGTCGAAGTCGCAATGGCGTCCATTTTTAGTAGGCGTGGTGCTGCTTGGGCCGCGCGGCCGCCAGGTAAGGGTGTATCAAGTCGCCAGTGCACGCATTGCATAGATGCTGTGAACGTTTGGGGGCGTGCGTTTGTTGGTATTTGGGAAACGCGTAGAGCGTACGAAGACATCACCGGGAGAGACGAGGCGGCGAGCATGCACGAACGCGACGCGCCAGTGCTTGAAGCGCCCGGTGTCGCCACAATGGATGACTTGGTGCAATTTCATTTGAAATTGCAAGACTACCGCGTGACCGTGAAGCCGGTGTGTCGGGCGTATTTTAAGTTGCATGAGGCGCTATTGAGAAGCGGCGTGCCGATTCGAGGCGATTGGAACTGCGTTGACATCGGCGCCGCCCCGGGTGGATGGGTGCAAGTATTAAGTTCGCGTCTGGCCGCAGCAGATGATAACCCTAGTGGTATCGTTTGGGGCATCGATCCCGCCGAGCTGACGCTCGATCCTCTGCCCAAGAACGTGCGACATTTGCCCGTGCTCGCCGAAGACGCCGTGGACACCGTACGAGAAGGATTAAAGCAGACGACAAGTGGCGAGCTCCGTCTCGTCGTATGCGACGCAAACATGCACCCGGGCGCGTGCATGCGTATCGTACTCAGCTTTGCCACGCAGTTTGCATCGAAGCAAGAGTCCTGGATCGTCATGTCGACGAAGAACTTTTGTAAGAGACGGAACGACTGGCTCGCCGAAATCCAAGCTGCGAAACAGCAATGTCTGGATGCCGCGTACGACGACGTGTTTGTCATGCATTTATTTTCAAACTGCTTTGAGGAGAAAACATTGTTTGCGCGTAAGCTCGCTAGGTAGATTTATTACAGTTAAGTAGAATTATACACTACAGTAAATCTTGACGGGAATATTCCCGTCAAGGCTGCGACTTGTGTGCCAGTAAGCGTTCGCGCAACGCGCTCACCGCACCCGAATCGTCGAGCATTCTGCTCCGACATTCTTCTTGAAGCTCCATCAACGAGAGTTCGTTGACGAAACTCAATAACAACGACTCACCCTCCTGTACACCGTCGTACGTTTCGTCTTCTTCGTCGTCAATTTCTTCGGCTGACGGTTCGTCAGCCTTGCCCTTTGGCGCGCGTACGACCTCTTCAAGCGCCCATACGCCTTCCTCGAACGCTTCTTTACCCCATATCACACTGCCATTTTTGCTTTTAAATTTCTCAGGTTTTTTCAATCGCAGCACCGCCGCGTCTCCCGTTTTCAACGTCACCTTTTTCCCAGTCAGCCGGGACGCCGCCTTCTCAAAACCGTAATTATGGCCAATGCATAATATCGTTTGCACCGCATTCGCGCTCGGCGGTGCCGAATCTTCCAAAGCATGCGTCGCCAATTTCGCAATGCTCTTTCTCGACTTTTTCCCGCTCGCCTCGTCCCCGTGCGTGACGTCGTAAAATTCTGGAACGATTCGTATGTTCACCCCTCGCAAGGCACCTTCGGCGTCGCACATCGCCTCGAGCGTCTCCAAACACCTCGCTGCGTCAGACGTCAGAATTAAATTCGGCAACCAACCACGTTTCACGAGCTCACGCGCGCAGTTCGCGCTCTTCGCGACGCCTCGAGGCGCTAAACCTCTCGAGCGGTCGCTCGCGTCCGCGTCCGCCCAAGACGACTTCCCGTGGCGCATCAAGATGAGACGTAAATCCGCCCCCACGTGCGCCTCGTCGCCGTCCGCCGCGGCGCGCGCGCGCGTCGCGAGCATCGTCAACGTCCCACGCCGCGCGCGAGTCGTCGCGCGCGCGCACAGCGGGGCGCGGCCGCCGTGACGCCGCGCCAAGGGCTGCGGTGCCGCCACGGCGGTTAAAACGCACGCAGACATGGCGCGCGGCGAGAGCGACGAGTGCATGCGTGCGGTGAACGACTGTGCGTCGGCGACGTTTAGAGTTTAGGTGACGTCGCGCGTCGCGCTGAAGGGCGTGCGTGCGTGAATGACGCCGCGTAGGGGGCGTGGTGCTTAACTGTCTTTTTGCTTGGCATTTGGCACTGACGGGACGGGTCGCGTGAAGAGTTCTTACACCGTGTACATTACAAGTTTACCGCGCGCGCGCGGCGAGGTCGACGACGATATCAATGGCAGGGGCGAGGAGGCTGGTGACGACGAACGCGCCGGCACCGGCGGAGTAGATTTCGACACCCGGATTGGGGGCGTGGCGTCGGCGAAAGTCCTTGGCGACTGGCGACGCCGGCTGGAGGAGTCTACGCACGAAACGCGCGGGTGAGCGGAGGATGGAGCCCGGTGAGGTTCGACCGGTGGACTTCGACGCTATTTCGTCGTACGGCTTGCTCAGGTGCGCGTGGAGCGTGCGACCGATGCGCTGGGGTGGCACGTCGTGCGCGAGCGCAAAGTGCGTGCTAAAGACGACGTCGACGTCGAGATGGTCAAACATACTCATCGTCTCGAGCGCGGGAGTATTCGGCCCAAGCGACGCGGCGCGTCGTACCGTGGCGTATGCCATATCCCCGCGATCCGCGTGGATCACCTTGCCGTCTTCAAAGGCGAAAACAATAGTCGGGTACGACTCCACGTTCTCCGACGGCTTCCCTCCGTCGTCCAGTGCTGTCCATATCGGCGACGCATACGCCCGTCCTCGCACCGTGGTCACCATATCACTCCTATCTTTCGCGCTAAACTGTCCTATCGTAATTTCGTACACGCTATGCGTGACGACGTTTAAATCATACGTCGCGTCCCAATCGACGCGTTTGAACGCGACGTCGTCGCAGCGTAGCTCCGCGCTCCATCGCCGCACGAACACGCGCGCCACCACCGCCGCCGACGACGAGGACGAGGACGACGTCCCAGCCCTCAACGACCGCGCCACATCGCGCGCCTCCCCTCCCCCCTCGTCGTCGTCCTCTGCGTTCACGAAATACAACACGTCATCGAGCGCCAACGCCGCGTCTCGCGCCTCGTCCCGGCGCGCCACAAACGCGCGCTCGAAGCGCGCGCGCGCGGACGCATCGACCGCATCGCCGCCGTCGCGCCGAGCGCCGTCGCGCGTCGCCGAGCGCTCCATCGCGCGCGCGCGGCGTCGCACAGTGTGGCGCTCGCGGTCGGTCGGTCGGTTGGTCACCAACCGTCACCACGCCGTAACCGTCTCGTCCGCGACCGAAAACGCCTCGGTGGCGCGCCAATGCGCGACGCGATGACGATTACGGTGCGCGTGACGTGTCTTCCAGTGTACGAATCCGACGCGCATCCGTACTTGACGCACTTTCAGATTGATACGCCGCGTCAGGAGCGCGTGCGCACGGTGCGGCTGCGCTGCGAGACGAGCGACACGATTGGCGCGGTGCGCGCGAAACTGTCGGAGGTGATTGGTGAGGACGTGGAGATGCTGCGCCGAGGTGGGGCGAAGGAAGGCATCGTGTTGGATGACGCGCGGACGCTGGAGGAGTGTGGGATTGATCGGGACATGGGGGTATGGGAGCATGTTTGGGTGGATTCGGAGACGAGGCGAGCGCGCGCCAAGGCGGATAAAGAAAAAATGTTGTCGTATATTAATGTGTCGCCGAATGAGATGACGCCAAAGGTTATTCGTGCGTTGCGAGACTTGGATATGTGGAAAGCGTGATGTGTTGATGATGACGACCGACAGATGGGAAGATTTACAGAGTTTTTGTAATACAATTTACGATTTTGAAAACCCGCGACGCGACGCGACGGCGCGTTTACGCCGAGGCGATGGCGCGGGAGAGCGCGATTTTGTACGGCGGCACGGGTGGTTTCTTCGCCCATGGGTGGCGCAGGGACAAGAATAGCACCGTAGCGGCGATAAATCTAAACGGAACAAACACAAACATGATCGCGGCGGCGAGTAAGCCGTATTGGTATTGTTGGCTCGCGTGCTCGTCCTCCCACGTCAAAATTGTGCTAAAGTTTTCCAAGCGCTCGCGCATGTAATCAATTTGCGCCTGCATCCAGAACGCAACTTGAATCACGGCATCGTAGGAATCCGTCGATGCCGCCGCCTTGGCGGTTATGCCCGTGTTTTCACGCACGAGTGATGACAGGGGTGATAAAGTGCTTCCCGGAGGCGCGCGCGACACGTCCACCGACCCCGCGCGCTTGCTCTTGTTTTCGCCGAGCACAGTGAACGTTCGCGCCATATCCTTCATCTGAATGTGCCATGCGATGCATGTAAAATAACCCACAAATGCGAGACGAGGGAACCACAACATCAGGAAGATGCTCACATGCAACGCGCCCGTGTACAACGGCTTCTCCCACGTCACCGCTTGCGTGAGCGGCTTCAAAATATCGCCAAAGGATTCGAGCACGGCGGCGAGACGCATCGCGCCAGCCTTTGTGCGGCGCATAGTTGAAATGGAAGGATCCGTTTCGTTGACGTCGAGCATAGCGCGGACAAGCGGTTCCGGGAGCGCATCGACGCCGGTGATGAGTTTTTCATACTTGAGCATGTCCAAGTCTCGGCTTAATTCATCCATATCTCCGTTGCGGTACGCGTGAAGCGGCAACGCTGGCGTGCAGTAATGCAACAGCAACGCCGCGTTGCTCACGGTTTGCTTGAACTGCAAGCGAACCATGATTTCACCGTTATCATCGCCGACGCCGAACACGTCACGCGTGGTCAATGGTACGGTACAAATGATTGCGCGATTATGCTCTGGCAGAGTCAACGGGGAAAACGACACCTTACCGAGCATGGTGTCGCCTTTGTTTCGGTTGAAGATACCAATCGTGCACATGTCCGCAGCGTCGCGCACGGCGGCACGAAGCTCTCGTTTCCAACCCGCGGGACCGCCACCGCCAAACCCAGGAAGAAGCGCCCACGCGTCTCCAACGTTGGCAATCAACGCCGGCGCGCACGATGGCGGCAATCCCTTGAGTTGCAACACCTTCACAGACAACTCCCCGAGTACCGGCTTTTTCGTAATCGGAAGTGTCGTTGCCGGATCCACGTACGCTTCGAGGAACACAGAGCCAGACTCCACGGCGTGGTCATCGTCGTCTTGCAACGTGAGCGTGTAATTCTTGCCTTTTGGAGTCTTGCCGACATTTCCGTTGCGGTCCGTACGACGCTTTGGTAAATGTGCGACATCAAGATTCGCGGCACCTAATAACGTGCCCGTCTTATCAGTGACAATGTCAACGCGAATGGAGCCCGAGCATGGTTCCTCGGCGTTAAAGGTTATTTCGCTGAAAGAGAACTTTGTCTCATCGGCGCCAAAATTTGCAGAGCTTGTTTCCGCGTGCTGGGAGCCGTATGTGAGTACGCATCGCACACCCTCATTTTCGACAGACTGCACACCCTTGATGGAACGTGCAACGACGGTAACGGCGCACGTCGCCGGAGTCACGCGAACGGTTGCCTTGGATGACACGGTTCCTTCGACGTCATCGCCGACGAGACCCAAGCCGACGGCTTCAGCGGCTGAACCGATCCACGCCGAAATGTTTAATAAACCGACGCCGCGCGCCGCATTCTTTGACACGGGTTTCGAGCGCATGCCAGTGGAGCTGGTCGTCAACTTGACTTGTGGCACGCTCATGTTCACAACGTATGGGGTAGTGCGAACGTACGCTCGGCCGTCTTCGTCACGGGGCAGAGCTGCCAGCGGAAGCATCGCCTCGCCAATGGCTTCGTCATTGGCATCTGTCACCAAAATCGATACGTGCTCGCCATCAAATTCATTAAGTGCCGTGGTAGAAAACGCCAACGTTTGTCCAACGTTTGCGCAAATACCACCGAAACCAGTGGGCGTGGGGGAAAACGACTGTACGACTTTAGTGACGCCACCGAGCATGACCTTTGTCACTGGCGTGCCAACCATGTTGGCCGCCTCGCCTTCGACGGAAACGTCGATAATCTGCACAAACACGTACGACTCTGGTTCGTAACCGAATCTTAACGCCGGGCCGCACGGACGCGCATCCATAGCTTCCGTCGGCTCATCACTGCCAGGCATTGATTCCAACATGCCGATGACGACGTCAAACGCTTCGTCGCGCCGTTTAATCGAGTTAAGTTTTATGTTCGTTCCATCCGCAGTTTGTAGCGCTATCGTGGTCGTGCCCTCCACAATGAGCTCTTGGATAGTCATGGCTTCAGCAAACCACTTCACGGTGGGCTTTTCTTTATCACCGCCGACAAAAGCGAGGGCATACTTGAATACGTACAACGTACCTTTGTCGCCTCGCGTCGTGAGCGCCACGTCGCTCGTTGTCGGCGTCACAATCGCGCACTCGAACGACGATAAAAACTCCGTCGTCGACGGCAGCTTGAATGTTTTCAGGACGTCTTCCGGGGACATCGGCCCGCTAGGCGTTACCGCCGCACCACCAAAGCCCAAACCTGAAAACATTTTCGACCCAAAGTCCACGGCGTTGAAAAAGCCGCTCCCCGAGTCGCTCGCCTTGTCGCTCTCAGTTTTAAGATCATTAATTTGCGGTAACGCAGACGTGGGGGATGCGTTCCCAATCGCACGCTGTTGCATATTTCCCACAGTTTTGGTAAACCGACGGAAAAACTGTCGCATAGTCACCAACTCGCCCGAAGGCACCGTAACAGTCCGCGTGACAATCATCGACGTTCGTTCCATCCAACGTCTCGTCTCCATAAACATGCAATCATCCGCCTCAACCCAGACATCACCATCCCAACGCGCTTTCACGTTCATCGTCGATCCATCAGAATTCGTAATCTCGCTCCATTCGCCAATCTTAATTACGTTTGTCGTCGCGACGTTACCGCTCACCAACGTATCCGTCAACCTGTCATCCGCGTGCGAAATATGCCTCAACTCTCGCAGGTCCACCTTGCCCGCCAAACGACGATGTAACGTCACCCCGCACGCCGCCGTGAACGCCTCGGCGTTATCGGTTAACTCTGTTTCCCACACGCCGCTGTTGTTCCATAAACACCAAAAACGTCAGTGCAATCCTCAAAAGATCATCAATACCCTGTTCGCGAAGCTCGCGACGAGACGCGCGCGATGCTCCTCGCGCGCGCGCGATATAACACCATCGCGATATACGTCGTAGCATGTCGCCCTAGATCGCTCTCGCCACGCGCGCGATCGCGCATAAATCACGCGCGAACGTCACCAACACCAATTCGTCCGATCGTTTGCACGTACCTAAAGTTCGGTTTTACCATCGACGCCACGGGCGCGCGGGCGCCACCGGGCGCGGCGTGCGTGTGTAACAACGCATCGTTTGAGCTCGCGTCATCGACGATGATGCGCGACATTGCGTGCGTCGTCGTTTGAAGGGTGACGACCATGCACAGGCCTCAGGCGTGGTCGAGGATGCGACCGAGAAAGGCCCAACCGTCACATTCCGCCGCACAGCGCGCGCGCGAACGCCATGGCGACCCGGCGCGCGATGCGAGTGGTACAAACACTTTTCGTGTGCGCGTTTTATGTCGGTGGTGCGTGCTCGACGCGCGCGCGACGGGTGATGCTTCGTGACTGACGGTTGGCGTCTCGGATGTTCAGGCGCGTGCGCGAGCGACAATCGTGAGACACCGACGACGTCGCCGGCGTCGGTGTGCGCCACGCTCGCGACGGATGGATTGGCGTGCAATGGACGCGGCACGTGCGTGGACGCGCCGGGGGATTATCCAAACTTTGTGTGTTTGTGCGACGACGGGTACTTGGGCGCCCGATGCGAAGCCGCCGTCGTGACGTTGCCGAATAACGCTTCGTTCGTGCGGTATGTCGACGCGCCACTGCGCGCGGGGCAGTACGAAGTGTTCCGATTCGACGTGCGATGTTCCCCTATGGATGTGGAAATCACGTTCAAGAAGGCTGCGAATGATACGAATGTCGACACTGAGGTTCAGTTTTTGTTGCATCGATCGAAGATGACGTACGCGGGCCAACTCGGATTGTACACGAATGAAAGCATCGTGCGCGGATTGTTTCCAGGAGAAGATACGTTGAATTTAGATGTGAACGATATTGAAACCGGGATGTGGTACTTGCAAGTGATTGTCATCTCGGGCGAACTGAGTGGATTTGAGCTCGGTTATGAGCTGTTCGGATCTAGATTGGCGAGATACAACGAGTTCAACGATTGCGAGCGCGATGATGGCGCGCTTTTACTCACCGTCAATAGCACGAATGGATCGTATACGGTAACACAGCCTTTTGTTTTCGAACCGGATTATCGCGACTGCGGAGACGAAGAGCAGAGCTGCTATATCGGCGATGCGCATTCGAGTATTCGCGGCCAAGGACGCGGCGCCGCGAGAAACGGCGTCGGACCGATTCTTGGCGGGAAGCCCGTACTCGCAATGTCCACGCCCACACTTCTCGAGACCCCGTACTTTCTACTCGTGGGCGACAGTCGAAAGTTTTTAGGCGTGTACAACGCATCTGATCCTTATCAGTGGTTTTCCACCGATGGCGTAAAAAACGCCACATTGACATCTTCGCATCCGCGCTTACTTGCTCAGATGATGCCAAACGCTACCGCTTTGCCATTCGACCACGAAGCGTGTGGGCATATACTGAACCGAGCAGACATGATTGGAAATGTGTGCGTTGTTTCGCGTGGATCGTGCGTCTTCTCCATGAAAACTCTTCAGTGCCAGGCTAGCGGAGCCGTTGCGGCAATCATCATCGACGATGAGATAGACACGCCTTTCGCCCCGGATAACTGGGTAAACACGCACTTGCCCGACATAATCAAGATACCGACTCTTGCATACAACTTGGTTGATGGCAATCGTTTGCTCGCGGAAATGTTTGATGATCCGAACGTGACGGTTGACATTCGCACCTACCAATGTACTCCAAAAGTACACTGTGCGCGGTGTGCGCCTGGTTTGACATCACCCGAGACCAATTGCACGTCTACAAAATGTCCAGGTATGGATGAGTCGTTTTTGACAAACTGTACCGGTCACGGCAAATGCGTACGAGATTCAAACGACGCGTTTTTTTGTGTTTGCGATGCCGAGTTCACCGGAGACGCGTGCGAAGTTTTGGATGAAACGACGACGTATGCGAAAGTTGACGGTGATGTTGTGTTGATTGATGAATCACATCACTATCGTCGAGCAAATCGCGAGACGACGATTACTGTGCTCGCCATCGTGTTGAGTTTTTTTGGAATCGCGGTGTGCGCGACGGCATATCAAATTCGCCGCCGAAGGCAGCGAATGACGGCGCACATCATCTGGAAACCCGCGGACAGCGACGACGAACAACCACCCCCTACTGTGGATTCACGAGTTTAGTTTAGAAAATGCAATATCTAGAATTTCATGCGTGTTCTCTACTACGCGCAGCATCGTTTATGAAAGGCTGGCAGTTTGTGACTACTTTTCAAGTTTAAAGGCGCGCGACTAAACAACCCCACGTTCTTGCAACTCCTTCGCCAACGCCTCGTTCCCTTGCATCAGCTCACGCAAGTTCATTTCTGCCTCCGACAGCTGCTTCATCAAATATTCTCGTCTCGCCATCGCGTTCTCAATATCCGTCGTCGCCGCCGCCGACGCCTCCTCCAACCCTTTGACCAACGTCTCCTTGCTCTCCAACACAAACGACCGTCCAAGCGGTTTAAACAAACGCGTGCTGTCATCCACGGCTTCCATCTCTTTGTTGGTCAACTTCGCGCGCGTGCGTTCGTGCTCCCGCATGCGCACGCTATCGCGCAAGCCTTTCATCTGCGACGTCGCATCGGCGTACTTGGTTTGCAGCTCGACGAACTGCTTAAACGCATCACTCGGCCCATCGCTAGCGAGCGCCGCCGCAGACGCCGCGGACTTTGATGACGAATCCTTCGCCGAACTCATCGCGCGCCGACGTCGCGTTGCGCCTCGCGCGTGCGCGTGCTGAAAAGTGACGCTTGCGATTATTGATGTCTCGTGTTGACTTTTGAGTCCTCCGCGTCGCGTCGGCTCACGCGACCCCTATCCTCGCGACGCGCGCTTTGAATCGATATGCGCCGAGAAAATTACACTAGTACTCTATCATATACAACTAAATTATATCATCGTCTATCACTACCCGTACGCCGCTCTTCGCGCGCGCGCGTGACCGCTCACGTCGCGGGCGTAAACTTCAACCGCCGCTCGCACGTCGCCAACACGCGCGCCTCAGGCGTGACGTCGTCATCGAATCCAACCACCAGCGTCTCACCAATCGTGAGTTCATACTTCCCAACGTATCGCGCGCCGTCTATCGTGCGTAGTCGCGGCGCGTCGGTGTCCAAGCCTTCAAATTTGAGTGCATCGCCAGGAAGCGCATTGAGCTCCAGCGGTAAATCAACCACGACGTGCTCGACGTGCGAGAGCACTTCCGTGCCAGCGCCGGGCGCGTCGGTCATATCGGCGTCGTTCGGCATTCCGCGCGCGTCGGCGGTGCGTGCACGCGCGATGCGTGGCGATTGCGCGGCGGCGTGTGACGCTGCAGGTGCCCAGAGCAGGTGCCGCGACGTCCGCATTCCGAGGCGCACGTCGACATGGCGCGCGCGCGATCGCACGCGGTGGCAGCGGCATGCGCGCTCGCATGCATCGCGAGCCATGTCGCGGTGCACGCGCTCGACGCGTTGCCTCGCCACGCGACGCTGGGCGTGTTCGATCAGTTGGTGTGGATTAGGAGCGCCAATGAGACGGAGTCGCGCGTCTTCGTGACGACTGAAGCGCGCGAGGTTCTCGCCTCGCAAGACGGTGGACGGACGCTGGTGGACATCACGGCGAAATTGCACGGCTCGGATGAGCTCGATGAGGCGCCGGTGGTGATTACCGGGACGTTGGATGAGATGGGGAACGCGGCGAGCGAGTCGCGCGTGATTATTCAAGACGCGAGCGGCGAGAAGTTTTGGGCGACGAGTGATCTGGGCGCGACTTGGATGCAACCGTGTGGGTATGAAACTGCGCACGACTCGAATGGGTGTTTTGCCAAACCTGGGGCGGAATATGGGGAAGTGCTGACGTACGCACGGATGCACGACAAGCGTCCAGAGGCGCTTTTGGTGCTTGTGAAAACGTGCAACGCGTTCAACAAACCGGCTGATAAGAGCGAACGCGACTGTAGAGTGTCGAGACTCATGGCGAGCGAAAACTTTGGCAAGTCCTGGGTGGATTTGCTCGAAAACTCAAAAGGGAAAATTGCTTCGTTTGTTGACTTTGATTGGGCACCAGACGATGGGAAGAGCGCGCACCCGCCAATTTATGCCACGGTATTCGAAGATGGTAAAGCTTTCGATCACGCGACTGGAGGCTGGGACTATAACGTCAACTTTGTGATTTCGAGCGACCTTTTCAAATCACATCGCGTGGTTGAGCGATGCGCGAACGTATTTGAAGTCATCAACGACGACATTTACACCGCGTCGCCGCCGGATTGCGAGAGCTACCACAGGGCGCCAGCAAAGCACGAAGGGCAAATCACAGACGTCGTGCTGAAAATATCAACCGACGCGGGAGCTTCATTTGTGGAATCGTGTTTCCCTATCGATCTACCAAAGAATGGATTTGTCATCTACGACTTTCACGCCGAAACACGAGGACCAGACTTCATCGCGATTGATCATGTGGAGGAAGACGCCACGCAAGCCGAGGCGCCGATGAACGAGTTGTACGCGTCGGATGAAAGCATGAACTTCTTTTCATTGAGTATGCGCCGAAATGTTCGTGCAAGAAATGGATTCGCTCTTTCCGATTTCGTCAACGTGCTCGGCCTCGAAGGCATTTACATCGCAAATCAAATCAACTGGAAAGCCTTCGCCGATCCAGTGAGCGTCAACAACGATTACTCCAGATTTTTTGAAACGCGTATCACGTACAACGCTGGTGGTGTGTGGCACCGACTTACACCGCCGCCGTCGAGCGAGCAGTGTGGAAGATTGGATGACTGCGAGCGCTGGGGCCTACATTTGCACGGGCCGACGGATTGGAGCGCGTCTGAAGACTGGGGATCGCGCTTCGGAGGTGTTTACTCGCGTTCCAGTGCGCCGGGTGTGATCATCTCTACGGGTAACGTAGGGATGTCTCTCGAACACAACGATGTGACGCGCGTCAACACGTACATTTCACGCGATGGAGGCATATCTTGGGAAGAGACAAAGCGCGGCCCGTACATTTTTGAATTTGGCAACCACGGAGGCATGCTTGTCATCGCCAAGCAATTCGTACAAGTAAACGAGCTCGAGTACAGCATCAACGAAGGTAAAACTTGGGAAAGTTTACCTCTCGCCACGCCGATTACGGTGCACAATATCCGAGTCGACCCCTCGTCGAAGGGCCATGTTTTCATCATTCACGGAGAGACTGCGGCGACACCGTGGGAAGACGAACAACGTGGATCGCATTTCGTGGTTGATTTTGACCAGATCATCGCAGACGGTAAGAAATGCGACAAGTCGAAAGACTATGAAATGTGGACGCCCTCGCCGCCGGGTTCGGACGGCTGTCTCATGGGGCAGAAGTTGAAGCTCGAGCGCAAATTGCGCGACGCTATGTGCTTCAACGACGCGGAGTACGAACGTCACCGCGAAGTGGTGGGTACGTGCAAGTGCTCTCGTGCGCACGACACAGAATGTCAATACGGCAGTGAACGCGTGTACAACGTAGCCAACGCCACTGAATGGCCACATTGCGAGCCCATCGAGAATTTGAACACACAGTGTCCGGCGCTGAAAGGCGCGAGACACATTACGTCGTCACACCTTCGCATTCCGTCAGGTGACGTGTGTACCGACCCGCATAGCGCACTCGGAAGTGACGACACTGGAGGGCGTTCGCATCATCACTCATTTTTCATGCGTTTCATGCACTTCATCATGTCTTGCACCGTGCTCGGCGTCGTCGGTTTCGCCGTAGTTTACGGCGTAAAACATTATGAACTTGCTGAGCACATCCCCAACGGCGTGCGTAACACAATCAACGGCGCGTACGACAAGCTGCAAGAAACGTTCGGGCGCCGTGAACAGCGGCCGGCTGGATATTTTGAGCCTCTCGGTGATTTCGCTGCCGAAGATGAAATTTAACGCCGTGCGAAAAAATTCTTTCAATTACAAATTGTA
>Ga0181562_10000133_pt1 | contig 54429 bp, 53 predicted proteins | sample 011ome_26_FD_139344 | JGI IMG/M metagenome (GOLD analysis project Ga0181562, IMG submission 139344) | Coastal salt marsh microbial communities from the Groves Creek Marsh, Skidaway Island, Georgia - 011511BT metaG (megahit assembly) | ecosystem: Environmental > Aquatic > Marine > Intertidal...
AACAAGGGGGGCGATGCGGCACTGGCCGCCATGGAAATGGTCAGCCTGATGCGCAAGCTTGAAACCCTTTCCTGAGCGCCCGGAGCCTGACATGACTGACCCGGCGAGCAGCCCCGAACAACCCCGCATTGCCCATCGCAAGAAAGCTCGCAGCTTTCTCGTGCAGGCGCTATACCAGTGGCAGATTTCCGACTATCCGCTCAACGACATCGAAGCCCAGTACCGGGCAGACAACACCGGCAAGGTTGACTGGGCCTATTTTCATGAAGTGTTCACCGGCATTGCCGGTGCGACGGAGGCACTCGACAGTACCTTTGCCGGTTTCCTTGATCGTGATATCCAGAAACTGAACCCGATTGAACTGTCCATCCTGCGTATCGGGGCATACGAACTGACGAAACGCATCGATATTCCCTATCGTGTGGTCATCAACGAGTGTGTGGACCTGGCCAAGAAATTCGGTGCCACGGAAAGTCACAAATACGTCAATGGCGTGCTCGACAAGCTGGCCCGCCAGCAGCGCAGCGTCGAGATCAACGCCGGCGCTTGAGGCGTCCCAAGGACAAGCACCACCATGCTTTCCGAATTCGACATCATCAACAACATCTTCAGACAACCCGGCCTGGCCGCAGAGCCGGGTGCTAGCGTTCGCCTGGGTATTGGCGATGACTGTGCACTGCTGGCTGTGCCGGATGGCATGGACATGGCGGTTTCCATGGACTCGCTGGTGGAAGGAGTGCATTTTCCGCCGGGAGCACCAGCCGATCTGCTGGGCTATCGCGCCCTCATGGTGAACCTCAGTGACCTGGCCGCCATGGGCGCCACTCCCGCCGGTTTCACCCTGGCCCTGACGCTGCCGACAGCGGATGACACCTGGCTGACGGCATTCGGCGCCGGGCTCAAGGCCGGTGCGCAGCAATACCAGTGCCCCCTGATTGGTGGCAACATTGCCCGTGGCCCCCTGAATATCACGATCCAGGTCCATGGCCTGGTCGCCAGCGGGCATGCCATTACCCGGACCGGTGCCCGTGACGGTGACCGCATCTATGTCAGCGGTCACCTTGGTGCCTCGGCCCTGGCCATCCGTCGCCTGATGACGATCAAGGATGCCGATCCCGAACGTCGCCGTTCGGAAAGTGCCTTTTACAAACCCGTGCCCCGATTGGCGCTGGGTGCCGCCGTGACGGGTTTGGTGACAGCCGGCCTGGATATTTCCGATGGCCTGGTTGCCGACCTGGCGCATCTGTGTGCGCAAAGCGACGTGGCCGGGCAAGTAGATCTGGAAGCCGTGCCCATGGCACCAGCCCTTCATTCCCTGCCTGCAGAGGAAGCGCGCAAGCTGGCGCTGACGGGCGGTGAAGACTATGAACTCATCCTCACGGTCAGCCCGGCACAGGAAGCGGCGTTTGTCGCTGCGGCGCGGGCTTTGGATTTACCCGTCCATGCCATCGGGGATATCGTGCAGGGCGCTGGCGTCACCTGCCTGGACAGTGCCGGTCACCCGGTGGCGATGGCTGACACTGGCTGGCGTCACTTTTAATGACTCACGTCACGTACCGTTGTATGACACTTAATCCCAATCACCGACGAGCCATGTATGCCCTCAGCCAGTGATGACCGCTTTGCGATTCTGAAGAACCCTGTGCATCTGCTCGCCTTCGGGTTCGGATCGGGCCTGTCGCCTAAGGCACCGGGTACGGTCGGCACGCTGGTGGCGATCCCGCTGTACCTGTTATTGGTGCAGTTGTCGCTGCCGCTTTATCTGGCCGCCATCGTGCTGGCTTTCATTGCGGGCATCTGGCTGTGTGGACGCACTGCCCATGACCTGGGCGTGCATGATCATGGCGGTATAGTCTGGGACGAATTCGTCGGCTTCTGGATCACCATGATCCTGGTGCCCCTGACCTGGTACTGGGTGCTGGCCGGCTTCATTGCCTTCCGGGTCTTCGATATTTTCAAACCCTTTCCCATCGGCTGGCTCGACAGGAAAATCGGCGGCGGCCTCGGCATCATGATCGATGATGTCATCGCCGGGCTTTATGCGGCGCTTGTCATTCAGCTGTTGATGGCCCTGACGGGCTTTTGACGCCGGTATTCCCGGCAAATTTGCGAGTTGGATTAAGCCGCATGGACCTGATGTTTACTGGATCGGGGGAGTAGGAAATGTCACCAGGACCCGGTAGCTCAATCGTGGCTCGACGCCTCATCGGTCGTCGAACTCTCTAAACTCTTCAAAACCATCATATTCCGGAATGCGATCACGTCCCGGTAGCGGGGGGCGGTGTCACGAAACCGTCGTGAGCGATTTTCGTCTATCACCTTTCCATCGTTATCGCGCACATTGAGCTGGCCGCTGCCGCCACGCCGGACAACCACATGCCTGCCTACATCGCGCACATTCATGTCGCCGCTGCCATCGCTCAGGGTGATCGTGCCACCCACGCCAATCACGGTAATTTCACCGGAGCCATCGGCTATATCGACATCCCCTTCGACAGCCAGTGCGCGGGGGCCGTCGCGGATATCCAGGTTGCGGCCAACGGTATCCAACAGGATGCTGCCCGAACCGTCATCGATGCTGAGATGGCCACCAATTTCCCGCGCCTCGATTTCTCCCGAGCCGTCCTTAACGACCACGTTGCCGCAAATGCCCTTGATGTCGATCGGGCCGGAGCCATCGGACCGAGTCAGGTCACCCTCGATAGTGTTGATCTGAACCGGGCCGGCGCCGGTGCGCAGTTCAATATCGCCGGTCACCCGGGTAATGATGACCTCGCCCCGATAGTCGTGGATCTCCAGATCGATACCGTCGGGTGCCCTCACCTCAAGATGGGAAAAGGGGCGTTCCTTGCCATCCCTGAACAGGTCGATCAGGCCCCAGGTAAACAGGGAAACGTCATCATCGTCGTCGAAATCACCAACCCAGGATGCCAGTTCGGCATTCGTGCCACGCTTGTCGAGGCGAAAGACCAGGCCGCCGGCCAGGGCGTCGCGCGCCTCGTCGTCTTCCCACTCGTCATCGAAGTCGATAACCACCTCGGCTTCAATGCGCCCGGTGGTGCTGCGGGTGATCGACAGGGGGCCGCTGAAGGTGCGGATGCTGAGGCTGATGATACCGTCGGCATCCAGCGCGGTGGTCTCCACCGCCGTGTATGCCTGCACGCCTACGCAGAGCAGCGTGGCAGGCACGAGCAGGCCGGCCTGTATCAGTCGTTTCATGAAGGATCCTTGCCAATTCATGTTGTTGTGCTTTTCAGTACTCTGACGCATGCGCTTCACCGAAAGTATGATTGCTATCGCTGTGCGGTTGTCCTTGCTGACGGTCAACAGCCGCACCGGGGGATTGCTGACCAGGGCTATCCCTGGTTGCGTATCGCATGATCCTAGTCAACTTCTGCGCTTAGCTAACTGATTGAAAAGCCTGTAAATCATTATTTCTGGTGAGCCTGGTGGTGAAGATACATGGTGGTTTCGCCCATATCTTGGTGAATCCGCCAGCGGCCGGATACAGGCTGGTAATGGCCTTGTCAGGCTGAGATGTTTATACTTGCACCCCCCGATTTTCCCCTTGCTCCGGCAGGGTTCCGAAAAGGGTTCGTAAGCGTCGAGCATACGATGCTGAACACAATTCAACCTGAGTTCCTGGAGAGACCAATCCATGCGTGAATACATGCAGTTCTACATCAACGGCGAGTGGGTAGACCCGGTCACCCCGCTTTCCCTGGATGTCATTGATCCGGCCACTGAAGTCGTTGCAGGTCATATCAGCCTGGGCAGTGCCGCAGACGTGGACAAGGCGGTCGAAGCCGCTGCAGCCGCCTTTGAGTCCTGGTCAGCCACCGGCCGTGAAGAGCGCCTGGCCATCCTTAACCGCGTGGTGGAAGAATTTGAAAAGCGTGTCCCGGAAATCGGTGCTGCCATTACCGAAGAAATGGGTGCGCCGAAATGGTTGGCCGACGGTACCCAGGCCGCCATTGGTGTGAATCATTTCAAGACTGCCGTGAAGGTCCTGGAAACGTTTCAGTTCGAGGAAGACCGCGGCACCAGCCGTATCGCCCGTGAGCCGATCGGCGTCTGTGGTTTCATCACGCCCTGGAACTGGCCCATTCACCAGATCTGCGCCAAGGTGGCGCCGGCCCTGGCCGTGGGTTGTACCGTGGTGCTGAAACCGTCCGAAATTGCTCCGTTTTCCGCCAAGCTGTTTGCCGATGTGCTGGATGCTGCAGGCGTGCCAGCCGGTGTCTTCAACCTGGTGAACGGTCTCGGCCCGGAAGTCGGGCAGGCGATTGCGGCGCACCGCAAAGTGGACATGGTGTCCATCACCGGTTCCACCCGTGCCGGCATCCAGGTGGCCGAAGCGGCCGCCAAGACCGTCAAGCGCGTGCACCAGGAACTGGGTGGCAAGAGCCCCAACATCATACTGGAAGACGCCGACCTGCAGGCTGCCGTTACCGGCGGCATCAACGGCATCATGATGAATTCCGGGCAGTCCTGTCGTGCGCCCACGCGCATGCTGGTGCCCAATAAGTTAATGGAAGAGGTCTGCGCCATTGCCAAGGAGGCTGCCGAAAGCTGGGCACCCGGCGATCCTAAGGCAGACAGCAAGATGGGTCCGGTCATTTCCGCGCCACAGTGGGAAAAGATCCAGGGCCTGATCCACAAGGGTGTGGAGCAGGGCGCGGCGCTGGTCACCGGCGGCGAAGGTAAGCCGGCAGGCCTGGAGCAGGGCTATTACGTGAAGCCCACCGTGTTCCGAGACGTGAAGAACGATATGGATATCGCCAGGGAAGAAATTTTCGGACCTGTCCTCAGCATTATTGGCTATGACACGGAAGAAGAAGCTATCGCCATTGCCAACGACACCGACTACGGCCTCGGCGGTTATGTCCACAGCAAGGACATTGAACATGCCCGCCAGGTAGCGGCAAAAATCCGGGCCGGTTATATCAGTATCAACAATGCAGGCCTCGACCTGAATGCCCCGTTTGGCGGATACAAGCAATCCGGCAATGGCAGGGAATTCAGCGACCAGGCCTTTGGTGAGTTTCTGGAGTACAAGTCCCTTCTGGGCTATACACCGGCAGCTTAAAGCACTGGGGGCAGTGCACCAATTCGGGGACAGTTAACTTAATTCAGTTAGGCTAGGGGAGATCTTGGCCAGGTGCTGAATTAAGTAAACTGTCCCCGAATCATCAGGTCATTGTCCCCTGATTTTAAACGGGTTTTGTGCCACTGTGTCACCGTCATGGGCGGCCCGAATGGCATTGCAAAAACAAGGCTTTACCTGTATCGTACCGCCTTTTTTTCGACCCCAAAAACTTAGAGGAAATCAACAACAATGAGCAAGAGCTTAGAAGACTTATTGCAGAGTGTTGACAGCCCGGTTGAGATGATGCGCAACTCCAAGATAGGCGCCTACGTCTATCCAGTTGTCGCACCGGAATTCCACAACTGGCGCAGTGAACAGGAAGCATGGCGCGAATCAGCAGTACTGTTCGACCAGAGCCACCACATGGTGGACATCTACATCAAAGGTCCGGACGCCATCAAACTGCTGTCAGACACCGCGATCAACAGCTTTGAAAACTTCCCGGTTAACCGTGCCAAGCAGTACGTGCCGGTCAGCTACTCAGGCCACGTCATTGGTGACGGTATCCTCTTCCACCTGGCCCAGAACGAGCTGGTGTTTGTAGGCCGCGCCCCTTCAGCCAACTGGATTCGCTTCCACGCTGAAACCGGCGGCTACGATGTAGAAATCATTCACGACGACCGCTCCCCGTCACGTCCGATGGGCAAGCCGGTAACTCGTATCTCCTACCGCTATCAGATTCAGGGTCCCAACGCCTGGCCGATCATTGAAAAACTGAACGGTGGTGCTGTAGAGCAGCTGAAATTCTTCCACATGGCTGACATGAACATCGACGGTACCCGCGTACGCACCCTGCGTCACGGTATGGCCGGTGCACCTGGTCTGGAAATCTGGGGTCCGTACGAAGACGGCGAGCGCATCAAGAATGCGATCCTGGAAGCTGGTGAGGAATTCGGCATCGTACCGGTAGGTTCCAACGCCTATGCCTCCAACACCCTGGAGTCTGGCTGGATTCCTTCTCCGCTGCCTGCTGTTTACACCGATGATCGCATGAAGTCTTATCGTGAGTGGCTGCCGGCTGCCAGCTACGAAGGTACCGCTGCTATCGCCGGTTCCTACGTGTCTGACAACGTAGAAGACTATTACACCACGCCTTATGAGCTGGGTTACGGTCCTTTCATCAAGTTCGACCATGACTTCATCGGCCGTGACGCCCTGGAAGCCATGCAGAACAATGAACACCGCAAGAAAGTGACCTTCCAGTGGAACAGCGAAGACGTGGTTAAAGCCTACGCTACCCTGTTCGAAAAAGGACAGCACGCCAAGTACATCAACATCCCGATTGCGAACTACGGCAACTCTTCCTTCGACACCATCCTGGGTGGCGACAAGGTTGTGGGTCTGTCCATGTTCTCCGGCTACAGCTACAACGAGCGCAGCTGCCTGTCCCTGGGTACTGTTGATCCCGATATCGAAATCGGTACTGAAGTTGTTCTGGTCTGGGGTGAAGATCCTGCGACCGAGAAAACCACTGTTGAAGATAAGAGCACCGCGATCAACATCCGTGCCCGTGTCTCTCCAGTGCCTTACGCAGAAGTTGTTCGCGACTCCTACGTTGAAGGTTCATGGCGCAAGAAGTAAGCCTTGCTGTCATAACCAGTGCTTAGAAAAAAACCCGGGCAATGCCCGGGTTTTTTTTGCCTGCCAGAAAAGAATCAAAGGGGTCAGAGCCACTTGATTGCTTGGATTCCAGCGCTCGGCATTTATCCAAACGAGTGGTGCCATTAAGATTCGCGCAAAAAATTGGCACGATAGCGCCCGTATCTTTCTTCTGAGATGGGGACGACCCGATCGCTCACTCATTGCCAGGGGACGACCCTTCATTGAAGCGGTCGTTATGAACTGGTTCATACTAGTCATTGCCGGATTGTTGGAAATGGGCTGGGCTATCGGACTGAAATATACAGAGGGCTACACGAGACTGTGGCCGACAGTGACCACGGTGATCTGTCTGTCCGCAAGCTTTATCCTGTTGGGTATATCCATGCAGACACTGCCGGTCGGCACGGCCTATGCCATCTGGGTGGGTATCGGTGCCGCGGGTACGGCCAAACTCGATATCATGTTATTTGACGAATCCGCAGCATTGCTCAAGCTCGTCAGCCTGGCGCTGATATGCGCTGGTGTTGTCGGTCTCAAGCTGGCGCATGCCTGAACACCACAAGTCCCTTCCCATGATGACAATCAAGATATTCACCACCGGCGGTACCATCGACAAGACCTACTTCGACAGCAAGAACGAGTACGCTGTCGGTGAGCCGCAGGCGGCAGCTGTTATGGAGCGGGCAAACGTGGTGGTGGATTACCAGTTGGTCGTTTCCCACCACGCAGAACAGCCTGCTGCTGTTTCCGTCCTGGCTGAAGCATCACGTGCCACCTGCCAGCGCCAGCCGCGAGAGCATTGCTTTCAACCTAATGGTGACGGGCTTTGTAGGTTGGGAAGCTGAACGGCAGTCCGCCGAGTTCAGCTAGGGCAATGATTTGTCCTGCCTGTCATGCCCTAGCGTTCAGGTAACAGTTTTTCGCGGTCAGCCGGCAGCTGCTGGTTTATCGCGGTCAGTACCATCCCGACCATCACGTAGTCTCCCATGGTGGTAATCAGCTCGACCACGCCCTGCCGGCCAAACAGCTCAACAGCCTGGTCAAAGGTGGCGGCATCAAGCGCATGATCGCGCAGCAGTTGGCGGCCCACGTCGATAACAATGCTTTCCTTTGCCGGCAGTCCCGTAATCGGACGGTTGTCCTTGACCGCATCGACCGCGGCCCGGGAGATGCCGAATTCCAGCGCGGCCGGCTCATGGCCGGTATATTCAAACTGCTGCTCGATCTCGTAGGCCGCCACCAGCACAGCCAGCTCAAAGAAGCCGCGACCGATCACGCTGTCATTGCGCAGGTAATTGTTCAGCTCATTCCAGACATCGGCAATTTTCGGGCTGTACAGGGATACGCCTACCGGCCCCGGGCCGGGCGCGGGACGTGTGCCGACGATACTGTCATACACCGCCTGGCCTTCGGCATCGAGGTCATCCCGAGTCAGTTGCGGCAGGCGCGTCAGGGTCGTGGCATTCACATCAGCCGGCAGTTCCTGCCCCTGTGCGGGCACCAGCGGCAGTGCCAGGCTGGCAGCACAAAACATCAGGGCGTTTATCCATTGCGTCTTCATCAGGTTCTCCTTGTCATTCGAATTCAAAAAAATCCGTGTTGTCCTGTGGCGGTTGCATGCCGTCTTCAAAGTATTCTTCCCAGATGGCAGCCCAGGGCCGGTCATACCAGTCTGGTATGCGATACTCGATGAGTGTGCCGGCATTGACTGGCTGCAGGCGCCCGTCGATGTTGAAGAGGGATTGCTGGCATTCTTTCCACTGGTAGCGCTCGGTGGAATCGACACCGGCGCGCCAGGTGTAGAGCACTGCCAGGCGCAGCGGTGTGGTAAAGGCGACCGGGTCATACATGATGACTTCCAGGTGCAGATTGCCGTCGTCATCGCGGGTATAGGTTTCAACTGATTCGAGGTCGCTGGAGTATTCCGGCAGGGCATGGGACATCCACCAGCCCTGCACGTTCTTCGTCCACACGATCAGGGTTTCCTCGTCCCAGAAGCCGATGCTCTCGCCGTACCACTGGGAGATCAGGGTGGCATGTTCCTGGCCGATCAGGATCTGGCGCAGGAAATTCAGGGCGGTACCGGACACCAGCTGCACCTGGTAATGGTTCGTGGTGACCTGGATGTCGCGAATGCCCTGTGCCCACCAGCGCACCAGGCCTTCGGGATAGCAGGTGGCCGACATCCACTGCGGCGAATTGTCGACCCCGGTGTGGTACATGGCCTGGGTAAAGCGCTGCCGGTACTCGGGCGTAAGTACCTGCATGAGAGTGGACGCCAGCACGTTGTTGCCAAAGGTCCACTGCTTAGGCTGCAGGGTGCGGGAATTGTAATAGCCGTCCCAGAACGGGGGCGGGTTGGTGCGGGTGTAACGGGTCGGGCCGCCGTTTGCCTGTGCCTGCGCCAGCAGCGCTTCGTAGTGTTCCCGGGCCGAGGTATAGGGATAGGGGCTGGTGAGCTCCTGCAGTGACAGTCCCTGCGCGCAATCCCCCCATGCCCCTACGGTATTGTTGATCCACATGTCACCGATCTGGGCCGGGGTGTTGCATCGCGTGTAGCGCGGATCAGCCCACCAGGTACCGTCCTGGTAGAAGTCGGTGGTGGTGAACAGGTCCACCGGCAGGGGCGTGATGCCCAGTGGCGGAGCCTGGCGGTTGATGGCGGCTCGCACGTCGCTGGGTACCTGGGCGAGCAGGGTAGGCAGCGGGAGGATCATGGCCAGCAGAACGGTCGCCCGCCGCAAGGGGGTGGCCAGTAAGGACCGGGACAGGGTCGTCATGGGAATGCCGTTATCAGGAACTGGCCGGCGCCGCTGTTTTGCCGTTGGTGGCAGCGCCCCAGCCGATGAGCACGGCCGTCACCAGCAGGGCCAGCCAGACAACGGCCGTGTCGATGCCGCCCAGGCTGACATAGTCATACTGGACCGCAAAGGCCGCCAGCAACAGCAGCAGTGGTGCGAACACCAGTGCCGGCGGGCGGCCCATATCCCTCAGGCGCCGGGCCAGCAGGACCAGCAGCGGAAACAGCAGCACCAGGATGGAAAACTGCACGGTGCCGTTCACGCCCACCCAGAAATAAAAGGCATATACCGCAATGATGGTCGCCATGGCCGGGCAGTAAACTGTTCTTGATGTCGTCCCCAGCCAGTTCACCATTAGGGCATCATAGTTGCCGCTATCGTCATCACTTTCGCCGGCACCGTTGGCATGCCGTTCAAGCACCCCTTTATAGCTCGGCAGGTAGGCCAGCATCAGCAGGCCGTTCAGGGCAAAAGCCACGAGTGTCAGCAGGCCGCCAAAAAGCTGGTGGTCCAGAAACAGCGCCCAGTACAGGGCGTTCACGGAAATACACATCTGCACATACAGGGCCAGTGGCACCAGGAATCCGGACAGGATCAGCAGTCCTGCCACCAGCTGGAATGCCAGCGCCACATGCAGCAGGCGTGAGTTGGTCAGGGCGGTCATCAGCAGATCAGCCAGCGGCTGGGTGCCTGAGGGTGCCGGCCACAAGCCGAGAATCAGGGTGTTGGCGGCAAAGAACACGAGGATGACGCCAAGAATGATGCGCCCGACCTGGACCGGTTTCAGGGAATAGCCGGCCTCGGCTTTCCGTGTCAGCATCCCCTGGTAGCTTTTGAGCCAGGCGAGACACAAAAGGGTATTGCACAGAATCACCGCATAACCGAAGCGGGAAGCGCCGGAAGTCCAGCCTTCGAGCGGGGCATCCCAGTAGAACACGCCAAAGGACACCGGCAGGCAGATCAGCAGGGCCAGCGGGGTGTACCAGCCGAACAGCACCATGACGCCGGCGACTAGCTCCACGGCCTTCACCAGGTCAAACAGGTGGCTGTCGAGCAGGGCAATGATCAGCGCCATGCTCAGTGGAGCGTTACCCATGGGTTGCGGGAAGAGTGGAAAAAAGTGATTGATGCCCGCGGGAATCATCCACGAGGCAAAGAGCAGGCGCAAAAACCACACGGCGTATTTCATGATGTCCCCCCGGTACCTGGTGGCACCTGATCGCTATCGAAGCGTTGTCGTTGTTATCGAATTGTTATCGAGCGTTGTTTTTATTATGACGGCCATATTGCATGGCCCGGTTTGAACAGAGCTTAACACCGGGTTTGGCGGCTTGTCAGCAAAGCTGACATCGGTGTTGCCTCGGCATTCACCGCTTTTTTCATTCGGGGCTAAAGCCCCTCCCACACTGATCAGTGGTGTAGGGATGTTTCTTTGTACCATGGTGTACGACTGCACCGTGTCAGAGGGGCTTCAGCCCCGAACGGGCTGCCACCGCACTTCGGAATTTCGCTGCACCCTGTGGGAGGGGCTTTAGCCCCGAAGGTGGGTTTCGCTGATATCAGACGACCGGGGATCTCTGTGATTCACTGGACGGGCTGCCCTGCACAGGCTTATGCTGGCACCAAAAAAAACCATAACAAGCTGCCAGACAGCACAGTATAAGAGGCAGGCCCACCTGCCACGGGGGACTCATGAGCACGGCAATTCCAGCCAACACGCACGCCACCACCACGTGCAAACCGTCTTTTTATACCGGCATGGTCTTGCTGATGGCGTTTTTCGTTTTTGGCGGCTTCAGCATGACGTACTGGTACCCCATGGCGGCCGGGGCCTTCCCGCCGGCGCCGCCGGTTGTGCACTTCCATGGCCTGGTGTATTCCTGCTGGATGATCCTGCTGGTGGTACAGGCCCTGCTGGTCAATGTCCGCAATGTCGCGCTGCACCGCAGCCTGGGCACGTTCGGTATTGCTCTGGCGACCCTGGTTATCATGATGGGCGCGCTGATCACCATCCTGGGGGCCAGTGGTGTAAGCCGTGGCCCCAATCATGGCATCTTCCTCGGCATCGCCGCGGTCACCGGCTTTGCTTTCCTGTTCATCCTGGCCATTCGCAATGTGCGCAAACCGGAAATCCACAAGCGTCTCATCCTGCTGGCGATGCTGCCGATCCTGCCACCGGGCATCCACCGCCTGTACATGGTGCCGCTGGGGCTGAACAGTTTTCCGGTCGTGGCCATGTACATCACGCTCGACCTGATGGCGCTGGCCATCCTTTTCCAGGAATGGCGTCAGCACAGGTCCATCAACCAATACACCTGGATCGGCGTGGGCTGGATCGTGTTCCAGCAGATCATGCATGCGACAGTGATTGAAACTGAGATGTACTACGATGTGCAGGCGTGGGTCGGCAGCCTCGCGGTATACCGCTAGGGTGCAAGCCATGCTGCGACGAATCAAGTCTCAGGTTCATCATTGATCAACACGATTACCAAAGCCCAAAACACACAAAACACAGGCAAAAAAGAAGCGACCCGAGGGTCGCTTCCAGTGACTTGCCTGATGCGCTTGTGCTATTCGGCCATGAGTCCGGCGCGCAGCGAAAGCAGCCAGTTTTTCACGGCCTCGACATCCTCCTCGGACACGATGTGGCCCAGGTTGGGCATACCGCGGCCGGCATAGGCGCCTTCGCGCACGATGTTCTGAATGATGTCGTAGGTGGCCGGCGCGGCATAGCGCAGGTCGGCCAGGGCGCCACCACTGGCACCGCCGCCACCATGGCACAGCATACAGTGCGCTGTGTAGATGTCTTCGCCGTGCGCCAGTACCGCCGGGTCATCGTTGTAGTCGATGGCGGTCAGCTCAGGCAGTGGCTGGCCTTCCACCGGTACGATGGGGTCGCCGTTGAGCCGGAATGACCACAGGCGGCCTTCAGGTTTGTAGGCGCCGCTGGAGTTCGGGCCGATCAGGCCAGACGAGCCGCCCCAGCCGGCCAGCACGGCTACATACTGTACGCCGTCCAGTTCATAGGTCATCGGCGCGGCCATGATGCCCACGCCCAGGTCCACCTGCCACACCAGTTCACCGTAGTCCGCGGTATAGGCGCGCATGAAACCATCCGCACCGCCCTGAAAGACCAGGTTGCCGGCCGTGGCCAGAGTGCCGCCGTTAACGCTGAACGGGTATTCGCGGGTCCAGCGCGGAGAGCGGGCGACAGGATCCCAGGCCAGCAGGACGCCGGGGGACTCATATACCGGGCCGGTGCTGCCGGAATAGGCTTCGTCCGGACGCACAGGGCGGTCGGGCTGGGTGCCCAGGCCAATGCCGAGATTCCAGCCGGCGGTTTCGTAGTCCCAGTTCTCATCGATGGCATACGGGAACGGGCCGCCCTGGTTGGTCGGCACATACAGCAGGCCGGTTTCCGGGCTGAAGGACATCGGGTGCCAGTTGTGCGCACCACCGGGTCCCGGCACCAGGAAGGAAATGGAGTTGTCGTAACGGGCCTGCGGGGTCTCGATGGGACGACCGGTTTCCAGGTCGACTCCGGTGGCCCAGTTCACCTGCGCATACGGATCGGCATAGATCAGGTCGCCGGTTTCGGCATCCAGCACATAGAAGAAGCCGTTCTTCGGTGCCTGCATGATCACCTTGCGCGGCAGGCCGTTGATGGTGATCTCGGCCAGCATCAGCGGCTGCACGGCGGTGTAGTCGAAGTTGTCGGCCGGCGTGGTCTGGTAGTACCACTGGACTGAACCGTCATCGACATCCAGCGCCACGATGGAGGAGAGGTAGAGGTTGTCGCCAATGCCGTTGCTGCGGTATTCATGGCTCCAGGGTGAGCCGTTACCGGTACCCACATAGACCAGGCGCAGTTCCGGATCATAGATGATGGAATCCCATGGATTGCCGCCACCTCCGACTTCCCACCACTCGCCGGCCCAGGTGGCAGCGGCGGCTTCGACGTCAGCGTTTTCAAACCCGTCGGCCGGGTTGCCGGGAACGACCCAGAAGCGCCATTCGATGTCGCCGGTGTCCGGGTTGTAGGCGGTCAGGTAACCGCGGGTGCCCAGTTCCGCACCGCCGTTGCCAATCAGCACCTTGCCGTCAGCAATGCGCGGGGCGCCGGTGATGGTGTAGGGCTTGTCCTGGTCAACGGTGACCACGCTCCACTTCACGTCACCGGTGTTGGCATCCAGCGCCACCAGGCGACCATCGATGATGCCGGCGAAAATGGTGTCACCATAAATAGCGACACCGCGGTTAACCACGTCACAGCAGGCCTTCCAGCCCATGGAGCGGTCCACCTGCGGGTCGTAGCGCCAAAGTTCCTCTCCAGTGCGGGCATCCACGGCAAACACGATGGACCAGGAGGCGGAGGCATACATGATGCCGTCACGCATCAGTGGCGTGGCTTCCAGGCCACGGAAGGTACCCGTGTCCTAGGTCCAGGCCACACCCAGATCGGCGACATTGGAAAAGGTAATCTGGTCCAGCGGGCTGTAGCGGGTCTCGCCCGGGTTCAGGCCGTAGGACAGCCATTCGCCGGCACGGGCGGCAGCGTTGACGAGATCCGCATCGGTGACCGGCGTGATTCCGGTGGGTTCCGGTGCCGCCATGGACGGTGTCTGAGTGGCTGCAGGCTGTTCCGGTTCACCGGAACAGGCCGCCAGCAACAGCAGGGCAGGCATGACCAGGACAGTCTTGCGCCAACAGGTGGATTGCGTTGAGTTGAACATGTCTGAATTCCCCTTGAGTGTTCTTGTCTTCAGGTGACAAAGTTTAGCACAACCGGTTGCGCCAAGAGGAACAAGGGTGGGCAGGTAGGCCGGAAGAGGGCGCAGTCCGTCATCTGGCGTCAAGGCAATTGAAAAGGTGGTAGGTTGGCATAGGCCCGCAGGGCCGTTTGCCGACCTTCAACGCACTCGAATTAAACTACCGCCGGAACACCTTGATCCAGCGCCAGAAATTCAGCAACCCCGACAATGAACTGGCCACATACGTCAACGCACACGCCAGCAAAATCTTCCGCGCCGCCCGGTAATCCGTCTTGCTGATGTATTGCCCCTCCCGCAGGATCGGCAGCGCCCGGCCAAAGCTGGCATCAAACTCCACCGGCAGCGTCACCAGGTGCACCACGGTATTCACCAGCATGCTCAGCACCACCACGATCAACAGCGGCAACGCCAGCCGCGAGCCGGCCGGGGTGAAGGCCATGAACGGCATCACGACCAGCGCAAAGCCGCCTACCTTTTCCAGCTTCTGTGCCGTGCGCACCATGCGTGTACGTGCATGCAATGGTTTGTACTGCTTGAAATCCTGCAGGGCATGCCCGAACTCATGTGCCGCCACCGTGATGGCGGTTAGTGACTTCGCCTCCAGGTTGTCCTTCGACAAGCGCACGGTCTTGTCGGTGGGATCGTAATGATCGCCCCTGTCCGTCCCCTCGATTTTCAGATACCCCATGCCGAACTTCTTGCGCAAATGTTTCACGAACTCCTGCCCGGTGCCGGGAATGTTGTCGCGCGGAGTCGCGTATTTCTGCAGGACATGCTTCGCCCAGTACGAGGGACCAAGGATAAGCACGAACAGGAGAATGCCAAGGATGAGCCAGATCATGGGCGCAGTGTACGGGGTTCGGGTGCTAAAAGTCAGGTGTGGGCAAGCGCAGGCAAGTATGGCACTCGCATTGCGCTACTGCTGTGTGTCGATGCTGTCGGTTCTGGTGGGTCGGCCAGGGCAGTTCCAATATAGATAGGCATACCGTCATTAAAATAACAGAACAGGAATATCCCATGACCGTTTTTGCTTCGCTGCCTGCCGATGCCCAATTACTTCATGTGCTGAAGCGTTTCGAAAAGATAGTGCCATCACTGCTGCAACTGCACGATGCCATCCTGCGCAGTGAGTCTGGTCTGACCGCCGGGGAGCGGGAACTGGTGGTCGCTTATGTTTCACTGAATAATGCCTGTGAATTTTGTTATGGCGCGCATACTGCCATTGCGAAAATGTTTGGTATTGACGCGACCATTCTGGAAGAACTGCATGGTGATCTCGATGCTGCTGATATCCCGGCCAAACTGAAGCCGGTCCTGGCTTACGCAAAAAAGCTTACTCTGACCCCGGCAAAAACAGTTCAGTCGGATGCCGATGCTGTGTATGCCGCTGGCTGGACTGAAGATGATCTATTTGATGTGATTGCGACCAGTGCGCTGTTCAACTTCATGAACCGTATTGTCGACGGTTCGGATGTCGATGTCCCCTCCGACCTGACGCGACCAGAGGCCAACCGTCCGAAGATAGAGAGCTACATGGCTTTGCAGCACGTTATTGATAATTTATAGGACACTATGCAGCTTGTTCTGAATCAAAGAATCAAAGAATCAAAGAATCAAAGGGGTCAGAGCCCTTTGATTTTTATCACACTGCCACCAGGATCAAATTACTCTGATCCTTTTGATTTTTAATTAATGGAACTCTGTCAAACATGAAATTTTCCAAGTGGCGTGAAACGGTTGAATTGATCACACTCTTGGCCGTTCTGGGCGGGCTGGTCAGTGTGGTCATCGAACTGCGAAAAACGCAGGAAGCCATCAGTGCACAGGCTTATCAAACCCGGGCATTGGATGCTATGGATATCTCCTTCGCCATGATCCATGACTATGAATTTCGAGCGGTATTGCGTGGCTACGAGAGTGGTGATATCTGCTTGGAAAGCCTGGATGACAAGCAGCGAGGCATGCTAAACAGCTGGTACTTTCTGCTGCGAAAAGACGCTGACTACGAATATTACCAATTTGAAAAAGGCTTCCGCGATCCGGATTTTTATGTCACCACGACTGTGCCTGATATCAAGAAGAATGCCCCGCATTGGCGTGCCTTCGGCATACGGGAGCCTAGACAGAGCTTCAGGGAAGAAGTGGAGCGGATCCTGGCTGACGAATCGATCCGGCCTGGATGATGAGCTGGTAGAATAGCCCCATGCAATTGATCCCCACACTCTATGCCGATCCTGCCGCGCTCGCAGAGTCTTACCAGGACGCTGCGCCGTTTCCCCATGTGGTGATCGATAACCTGTTTGACGACGCCGACCTGAAACGGGTGCTGGAGGTGTTTCCCGCGCCGGAGGACATGCCCTGGCGGCAGTTCGATTCCGGCAATGAAAAGAAGCTGGGCTACTGGCACACCAACACGGTGGCACCGGCGATCTGGGATTTCCTGCAGGCCATGAACGCACCGCCCATGCTGGCCTTCCTGGAAACCCTGACCGGTATCAATGGTCTCATCCCCGATCCCTACTTTGGCGGGGCGGGGCTGCATCAGATTCTGCCCGGCGGGTTTCTGAAAGTGCATGTGGATTTCAACCGCCATCCCAAGCTGAAGCTGGACCGGCGCCTGAACATGCTCATATACCTGAACGAGGACTGGCAGGATGCCTGGGGCGGACATCTGGAGTTGTGGGATGGCGGCATCACCCGCTGCCATGAAAAGATCGCGCCGGTGTTCAACCGCACGGTGATCTTCAGCACCACGGATCAGTCCTACCATGGCCATCCGCATGCGCTGCAGTGCCCGGAAGGGCATAGCCGCAAGTCATTGTCCTTTTATTACTACACTAACGGCCGGCCGGCCCATGAACAGTCACCGGACCACGACACCCTGTTCCGAACTACACCGGACGTCAGCTGACAAGATTTCCTTGTCGCCATCGTCCGCTTTCGATTACCTTGGGCGCCATGAACTGGCCTGAAATCATATCCACTGCTGTGACCCTGTTCCTGGCCTGGCTGACCAGTACGATCCTGCTCATGCTGTCCCCGAGAGTGCTGTCCGTGATCGGGGAGCTTGGCTCGCGTGCCCTGGAACGCCTGATGGGTATGATCCTGGTCATCCTGGCGATCCAGATGCTACTCAATGGCATTCGGGAATCGTGCAGAGCTTCTGACTTTCAGGCCCGGTTTTGCTTGCACTGGGCGCTGAATTAGGCAATCTTGCCCTCTGGGAAATGATCACAACGCAGACATGCCCCAAGGCGCGCAACGACAACACAGACCTACGGCAGGAAGACTCAAGCGGTATTGCGATCTGCTTGCAACATGCTGATTTTATTTTGAAAAATACCGGAGGCCAGGTAAGAGCAACATGCAAAACATCGACAGACTGAGCCTTTTGTTTGCCTTTTTGCTGGCCGGTACGACCGCCGCCTTTCTCTACTGGGGGCTGGATTACACGGCTTACAGCAACGTGCTGGTGTTTGTCATTGCTGCCTTCTTCGGCATGTTCATGGCCTTCAATATTGGCGGTAATGACGTGGCCAATTCCTTTGGCACCAGTGTCGGGGCCGGCACGCTTAGCATCAAGCAGGCGCTGCTCATTGCTGCCGTGTTTGAAGTCAGCGGGGCCATCATTGCCGGTGGTGAAGTCACCAATACCATTCGCGGCAACATTGTCGATCTGTCCGACATCGCACTAGATCCCATGGACTTTATCTACATCATGATGTCGGCGCTGCTGGCCGCCGCCCTGTGGCTGCTGTTTGCCAGCAAGCGCGGTTATCCGGTGTCCACCACGCATTCCATCATCGGCGGCATCATCGGCAGCTCAATTGTCACCGGCATTGTGCTCAACGGCAGCGACATGGCCTTCGCTCTGGTGCAGTGGGGCGAGGTTGTGAAGATTGCCATGTCCTGGGTGATTTCGCCGTTGCTGGGCGGACTGGTGTCCTGGGCGCTGTTTACGTTGATCCGCAACCACATCATCCTGCAGGATGAAGAATCCGAACGTCGCCTGCTGGAAGTGAAGGCGGAAATGCTCCAACAGAAGGCCGACTTTCGTCCCGCCTATGAGCGGCTTGAGGAAATCCAGCAGATTTCCTATGCCAGCGCCAACACCGAGGACAATCCGTTCGAGCGAGCCGAAGACATTGATCCCCGTCAGATGGAATTCGGTTCCTTCCACGAGCTGCACCTGCACGAGGAAAAACAACACGGTGAGGATGCCCGACGTGCGCTGGAAACCTGGGTGCCGCTGGTGGCGGCACTGGGCGCTGTCATCATCACGGCCATGCTGGTATTCAAGGGCCTGAAGAATCTCGATTTTGAACTGAGTGCACTGGGTAACCTGCTGGTCATGGCCATGGTAGGTTCGGCTGTGTGGATGGGAACCCTGATTTTTGCCCGCTCCCTGAAACATGAGCCGTTGAGTAAATCCACCTTTGTTCTGTTCAGCTGGATGCAGGTGTTCACGGCCTGCGGTTTTGCCTTCAGCCACGGCTCCAACGACATTGCCAACGCAATCGGTCCCTTTGCTGCCATTCTCGATGTTCTGCGCACCGGCGTAATCGGCAGTGCCGCCTCGATTCCCGCGTTCACCATGATAACTTTTGGCATCGCATTGGTGGCAGGCCTTTGGTTCATTGGCCGCGAGGTCATCCTGACGGTCGGGCATCACCTGACCGCCATGCATCCGGCGTCCGGCTTTGCGGCAGAATTATCGGCAGCCACCGTGGTGCTCATGGCATCCCTTCTGGGTATCCCGGTTTCGAGCACACATATCCTGATCGGCTCAGTGCTTGGTATTGGCATTGTGAACCGCCAGACCAACTGGGGGCTCATGAAGCCCATCGGCCTGGCCTGGGTCATTACCCTGCCGGCTGCCGGGCTGCTGAGCGGTGCCCTGTTCCTGCTGCTGCGTGCGGTATTTTAAAGAGATTGCAAGTAGACCCGAATCGTAATCGGGTATGCTGTGAACCATGTCGAAAACTGCTCAACCCGATTTGCAACAGGCTAATGCCCGCATACTCTTTGTGCCCCATGGCGGTGGACCCATGCCGTTGCTGGGGGATCCCGAGCAGGCTAGTCTGACCCGGTTCCTGCAAACCGTTCCTGCCCAGCTAGGTCAGCCTGAGGCCATTATCATGATCAGTGCGCACTGGGAAATGCCGGTGCCACACGTGACTGCCGGAGCCAGCCCGGAACTGATTTACGACTATGGCGGCTTTCCGCCCGAAGCTTATGCGATTCAGTATCCGGCTCCTGGCGCACCGGCGCTCGCAGCTGACATTGCCAGTCTGCTGGAAGCGCAGGGCGTGCCCTGTATGCAGGATGCACAACGTGGTTTTGATCACGGTATGTTCGTACCGCTGAAGCTGATGTATCCCGAGGCCGCTATTCCGGTTATCCAGTTATCCCTGCTGGCGAACTTGGATGCCGGCGCCCATGTCGCCCTGGGCCAGGCCCTGGCCCCGCTGCGGGACAGGAACCTGTTGATTGTGGGATCTGGCATGACGTTTCATAACCTGCGCGCTTTTTTCATGCCCGGACTTGCCAGGGATACCGATAATGAGGGCTTTGAAACCTGGTTGCGGAACGTCTGTACCAGCGATATGCCGGAAAACGAGCGCACGCACAAACTGACGCACTGGATGGAAGCGCCGGGTGGTTTGCAATGTCATCCACGCCCGGAACATCTTTTACCCTTGCAGGTGTGTTACGGTATGGCAGGCAAAAAAGCAGAGGTAGTGTTTGACGATAAGGTCATCGGAAAACGCGTCAGCGGCTATCTCTGGACCTGACGAAAGGATTCATCATGTCGGTCAATTACCGTATCAACAGCGAAGACAACATTGCTGAAATCACCGCTTCCGGCAAAATCACCTTGTTGGAAATCGTCAAGGAAGTCGGGCGCATCATGGCCAGTGGTGAATACAAGGCGGGCATGGATGGCATCATTGATGCCAGGCTGTGTGATGTCGAAGCCACTGCCCATCAGGTGCAGAACCTGGTCAGCCTGATAGCCAAAGACAAGTCACTGACGCGAAACGCCCGCCGGGCCATTGTGGCTTAGGAAGACCTGATGATCGGCATTTCCGACATGTACGGCAGTTTTGCCAGTGACATTTATGCCGATGTAAGACTTTTCCGCAATATTGGCGAGGCGCGCGAGTGGCTCGGTTTGGAAGCGCACACTAGTAGCGGGCATAACGGTTCATTGCAGATACAGCCGTAGTCGCCAATCTTTCTGGTTGGGTGGGTCGAACCTATCCTTCTGCCGATTGCACCGTGACTGGCGTATCGGTGACACCCCTTTCCTTGTCCATCAACTTCATCAATGTCATGCGTGCACGCACCGAATTCTGGTCGCTGAATTTCATCACTTCACGGGATGGCGCGCTGCCGCTTTGCAAGATGTGTTCGATCGCCTGGGATGCATCGATGTCTTCCTGGACCACGTGCTGCAGGTAGCCGCGCATGTTTTCAATCTGCTGCACATCCTTTGAGGCCAGACCGAAATGGTAGTAGCAGGAGTGTCTGGTGGCCGGGGTGATGGCGTGGAAGATATACATGGCACGCATGGCTTCTCCGGCGCGTTCATGATCGTCAGGAAACGTCATTTCCACCGAGCCGGCATGCAGTCCCGGGTAATAAAAATTCATGGCGCTGACCTGGTTGATGTTGCCTTCGTGGTGATGGAATTCCTTGACCACTGGCGGGGCTTCGCAGTCGCGGATGGTGCGCGAGCTGTAAAGAACACCCGCTGCCTCGGACAAATCTTCCGGTACCTCGGCGTTGCCACTGGAACCGATGCTGCTGCCGTGCAGGTACGCCAGATGTGACAGGTCGGTGAGGTTGTCGGTCAGCAGCTGGTAGCGGGCCTGGACCTCATAAAAATACAGCGGGCTGGCGATGATGCCTTCGCCATCGTGGCCGATGTCGGCCAGGTCCGGCAACAGACTGATGTCAGCTTTTGTGGGATCACCCGGCCATACCCAGACCCACATACCGTGCTCCACCACGGGGTATTTTTTCAGCTGGCAGCTGGACGGAATATTGTCCTGCCCCGGAATATTAGTGCACTGACCCTCGGCATCAAAGGCGATGCCGTGGTAGGCGCAGGTGATGGTGTCGTCTTTCAGGTGGCTGTCAGCAAGTGGGAAGAAGCGGTGCGGGCAGAGACCGCTCAAACAGGTCACGTCACCGTCCTGCTTGCGAAAGAGTACGACCGGCTGATTCAGGATCCAGCGCGAGACAAGCTGGTCGGAAACATCCCGGCGAAAGGCGGCGACATACCAGCCATTGTGCACGGCGTAGTAGCCTTTTTTGAATGGATACATGACGCAATCCCCCTTGGGTGAGCAGGGGAAAAGCATACCAGAAACGACAGAGGGGAAAGAGGCATTCGTAGGTCGGCATAGACGTAGGTCGGCATAGGCCCGAAGGGCCGTTTGCCGACATGGGTATTTGTGTGAATTCTTATGTCGGCAGACGCCGCATTGTGGCTATGCCGACCTACGAATGTCTCTTTTCGCGGCCATAAAAAAGGGCGCCATTGGCGCCCTTTGAAGCTTCGTTTCGTTCTTATTATTAGTATTTGTAGTGTTCCGGCTTGAACGGGCCTTCGACTTTCACGCCGATGTACTTGGCCTGGTCCGGGGTCATATGGGTGATGACACCGTCGAAGCCCTTGACCATACAGGCAGCCACTTCTTCGTCCAGTTTCTTCGGCAGTACTTCAACCTTGATGTTGGCTTCCTTGAATTCCGGATCTAGGTCAGCGAACTTGCGTTCCCACAGGTACATCTGTGCGAGAACCTGGTTGGAGAAGGAGCCGTCCATGATGCGTGACGGGTGACCGGTCGCGTTGCCCAGGTTGATCAGGCGGCCTTCGGACAACAGTACCAGGAAGTCTTCCTTGCCGTCGGGCAGTTTACCGCGCACGATCTTGTGCACCTGCGGCTTGACCTCTTCCCACTTCCATTCCTTGCGCATAAAGGCGGTATCGATCTCGTTGTCGAAGTGGCCAATGTTACAGACCACGGCAGATGGCTTCAGGGCCTGCAGCATGAACTTGTCGCAGACATTGATGTTGCCGGTAGTGGTGACAATCAGGTCTGTGCTTCCCAGCAGCTGCTTGTTGATGCCTTCCATGGTGCCGGTGTTAATGCCGTCCACGTACGGAGAGACCACTTCAAAGCCGTCCATGCAGGCCTGCATGGCGCAGATCGGGTCGATCTCGGAAATCTTCACGATCATGCCTTCCTGGGCCAGGCTGGCGGCAGAACCTTTACCAACGTCACCGTAACCGATGACCAGTGCCTTGCGGCCGGACAACAGCATGTCGGTACCACGCTTGATACCGTCGTTCAGTGAGTGGCGGCAGCCGTACTTGTTGTCGTTCTTGGACTTGGTGACCGAGTCGTTGACGTTGACAGCCGGTACTTTCAGGGTGCCTTCGGCCATCATTTCATACAGGCGGTGAACACCGGTGGTTGTTTCTTCGGTGATACCGTTGATGTTGTCCAGCATTTCGGGATACTTCTGATGCACCATGGCAGTCAGGTCGCCGCCGTCGTCCAGCAGCATGTTGGCATCCCAGGGCTTGCCATCTTTGAGGATGGTCTGCTCGATACACCACTCGGCTTCTTCCTCGGTCTGCCCTTTCCAGGCGTAAACCGCAACGCCGGAGGCAGCCATCGCGGCAGCCGCATGGTCCTGGGTGGAGAAGATGTTACAGGAGGACCAGCGCACTTCGGCACCCAGGGCTTTCAGGGTTTCGATCAGTACCGCGGTCTGGATGGTCATGTGGATACAGCCGATGATCTTGGCGCCTTTAAGTGGCTTTTCTTCGCCATACTTTTCGCGCAGTACCATCAGGGACGGCATTTCGGATTCGGCCAGCATGATTTCCTTGCGGCCAAAATCTGCCAGTCCGATATCCGCGACTTTGTAATCTTCTTTGCTCATTAATAGTTCCTATTGCTTGAATTTATGAATCATGTGAATCGGTAGAGACAGGGACGGAGCAGGCTTTGCGCAGTCCGTCCCTGACCGACTTTGTCGGCCTGCCTGCTGGTTTAGATGCCAGCGTCTGCCTTCAAGGCTTCGGCCTTGTCGGTTTTCTCCCAAGAGAATTCCTCGCGGCCAAAATGACCGTAGGCAGCGGTAGGCTGGTAGATCGGCCGCAGCAGGTCTAGCATGGCGATCAGGCCGGCGGGGCGGCAATCGAAATGCTCGCGTACCAGACTGGTGATCTTGCTGTCCTCGATTTTGCCGGTGCCAAAAGTGTCGACCAGGATGGAGGTCGGCTCGGCCACGCCGATGGCGTAGGAGAGCTGGACTTCGCAACGGGTCGCCAGGCCTGCAGCGACAATATTCTTGGCAATGTAGCGGGCCAGGTAGGCTGCGGAACGGTCCACCTTGGACGGGTCCTTGCCGGAGAAGGCGCCGCCACCATGACGGGCCATGCCGCCGTAGGTGTCCACGATGATCTTGCGGCCGGTCAGACCACAGTCACCGTGCGGGCCACCGATGATGAACTGGCCGGTCGGGTTGATGTGGTACTTGGTGTCTGCATCCAGCCACTCGGCAGGCAGCACAGGCTTGATAATTTCTTCCATCACGGCTTCGTGCAGCTGCTCCTGGGTGACGTCCTTGGTGTGCTGGCTTGACAGCACCACGGCGTCGATGGAGGTCGGCTTGCCGTCGACATAACGGAAGGTCAGCTGGCTCTTGGCGTCCGGCAGCAGGAAGGGCAGGGAGCCGTTCTTGCGGACTTCAGACTGTTTCTTCACTAGCAGATGGGCATACGTGATCGGGGCGGGCATGAGGACATCGGTTTCGTCACAGGCGTAACCGAACATCAGGCCCTGGTCGCCTGCACCCTGTTCCTTGTGGAGGCCTTCACCTTCGGAAACGCCCATGGAAATGTCGGGGGACTGCTTGCCTATGCCGTTCAGTACGGCACAGGTGTTGCCATCGTAGCCCATGGAGGAATCGGTATAACCGATATCGCAAATGACTTTACGGACGATTTCTTCAACTTCAATGTGAGCAGTGGTGGTCACCTCGCCGGCAACGAGGGCGAGGCCGGTTTTGGTCAGGGTTTCAACTGCGACACGAGATTTGGGATCCTGCTCCAGCAATGCATCAAGGATGGCGTCTGAGATCTGGTCGGAAATTTTATCGGGATGGCCTTCAGATACAGATTCCGATGTAAACAATACTGCTTCAGTCATACTGTTTTCCTTCTTATATGTTTTAGCAAAAACCAGGCCCGATGTTTGTCATGGCCTGTTTGCATGTTGTCTTGACTCGGTACAGTCTCGAAACACCGTGTAGGAAAAAGTGTAGTGAGTTGTTTCCCAAGTCTCTTCTTGTAAATGGTCCTGGCAGAATCAAGAATGCGAATGCACTTGAAAAGCACTGCCCCAAAATGGGCCAGTAAGCAGAATCAATGCAGTACCTTGCTACCATAAACCAAGGCTACCCCCTGAACTGATGTCTTCCCCCGGGATGTTCCCCTAAGTAAACGCATCAAGCTTTTTGATTTCAGAGATGCCCCGATCATGAATCCGGTTGGCGCGATTCCTAGCGGGGGCTGTGTAGAGTCTCTGACTCGGGAAGTCTTGAAATACTTATAATTTTTATAATCAGTCAGGAATTGCAGGGCACCGAATGTACCACCCCGCAAGGCTTTTCGCAAATGCCTGCAGTTGCCTGAATACGGCTCTTTCAGGGCGCCAAGGCCGGCAATTTTCCCCCTTTGCGTGTGGCAAAATCGGACTGGCTAGGAGACAATAACGACCCCCCGCGAACAACAACAGCAAAAAGCCAGTCGGGGAGCAGGATGTGACGGTCATTTCCGCCTTGCCATTCTGAAAATAAAACCAGGGTGACACCTTAATTCCCCCGTTTGGGACAGGAGAAGCAGTATGCCGGCTGAGAACTCCAGCACTTCCGGTATCAATGAGTCAGGTGCCGCTGACAGCAGCACACAAGCCCCGCGCCAAGCCTTACGTAAAGACTGCGCTAATGCCATTCGGGCGTTGAGCATGGATGCCGTGCAGAAAGCCAACTCGGGTCACCCGGGTGCGCCGATGGGCATGGCGGATATTGCCGAGGTGCTCTGGCACGATTTCCTGAGCCACAATCCGACCAACCCGAACTGGATCAACCGCGACCGCTTCGTGCTGTCCAACGGTCATGGCTCCATGCTGATCTATTCCCTGCTGCATCTCACAGGCTACGACCTGCCCATCGAGGAGTTGGCCAATTTCCGACAGTTGCATTCGAAGACGCCAGGGCATCCCGAATACGGTTACACCCCGGGCGTGGAAACCACCACCGGCCCCCTGGGTCAGGGCCTGGCCAATGCCGTGGGCATGGCCATTGCCGAACGCACCCTGGCGGCACAGTTCAACCGCGATGGTTTTGCGGTGATCGACCATTACACCTACGTGTTTGCCGGTGACGGCTGCCTGATGGAAGGGGTTTCACATGAAGTGTGTTCCCTGGCCGGCACCCTGAACCTGGGCAAACTCATCGTGTTCTATGATGACAACGGTATTTCCATCGACGGTGAAGTCGATGAGTGGTTCGGTGACGATACCAGCAAGCGCTTTGAAGCCTATGGCTGGCAGACCCTGTCCTGCGATGGCCACAACCCGGACGAGATTGCTGCAGCCATTCGTGCAGCGCAGGCCAATACGCAGCAGCCGACGCTGATCAGTTGCAAAACTACGATCGGATTCGGTTCCCCGAACAAGGCCGGTACGTCCGCCACGCATGGTGCGCCGCTGGGTGAAGAGGAAATCCAGGCTACCCGCGAGGCTCTGGGCTGGCATCATCCACCGTTTGAAATTCCAGAAGAGGTCTACCAGACCTGGGAAGCGAGAGAAAAAGGCTTTGCCGCGGAAACCCGCTGGAAAGAACTGTTTACCCGCTACGAGGAAGAATATCCCGTGCACGCCATGGAGCTGATCCGGCGTTATCGGGGCGAGCTGTTCGGGGATTTCGAGCAGATTGCCAACGAGTTCATCCAGGAAACCAACGCTGCCGCTGCAGCCATGGCCACACGACAGGCCTCGCAAAAATGCATTGCCGCGTTTGGCAAGGTGCTGCCGGAACTAATCGGTGGCTCGGCCGACCTCACTGGCTCCAACCTGACCGCCTGGGACGGCAGCCTGCCGATCAGCCAGGAGGCCAAGGGCAACTACATCTATTACGGCGTGCGTGAATTCGGCATGGCGGCGATCAACAACGGCATCGCGCTGCATGGCGGCTTCATTCCCTACGGCGGCACCTTCCTGATCTTCATGGAATATGCCCGCAATGCGGTCCGCATGGCGGCACTGATGAGGCAGCAGAATATTTTTGTCTTTACCCATGACTCCATCGGTCAGGGTGAGGACGGCCCCACGCATCAGGCGGTTGAACAGACCTGTGCCTTGCGTGTGACCCCGAACATGTCTGTCTGGCGACCGGCTGATGCCGTGGAGACTGCTGTGTCTTGGAAAGCGGCCCTGCTGCGCACGGATGGACCGACCTCGCTGGTTCTGACCCGCCAGGGTGTGCACCACCTTGACCGGGCACCGGAACAGCTCGAAGGCATCGCCCGCGGCGCTTACATCCTGGCCGATTGCGAAGGCACGCCGGATGTTGTGGTCATAGCCACCGGTTCTGAAGTATCTGTCACCCTGGAGGCCGTCAAATCCCTGCAGGGTCAGGGCAAGGCCGTACGACTGGTTTCCATGCCCTCGACCGATGTCTTTGATGCCCAGGACGTCGACTACCGTGAAGCCGTGCTGCCATCAGCAGTGCGCAAGCGTGTAGCAGTCGAGGCCGCCCAGGTGGATTACTGGTACAAGTACGTGGGTCTTGATGGCAAGGTCATTGGCATGACTACCTTCGGCGAGTCTGCCCCGGGCAAGGCCGTGATGGCCCATTTCGGGTTTACAGCCGAAAACATCGAAAAGCAGATTGCGGAGTTGCTGTAGTCCCGCTCTGAATGTCCGCAGGCTCCGTTCGCGGCTGAAGCCGCTTCTACCGTTTGTTTCAATGCGTAGGAGCGATTTTAGCCGCGGAAAATCCTCACTAGTGTGGTAGGTCGGCATAGGGCGCAGCCCGTTTGCTGGTATTCATCGGTTTCAGAATGAACCTGCAAGTTTGACCATGTCGGCAAAGGGTCCTTTGGGCCTATGCCGACCTACATGTTCTCCGTCTTGTTCAGGCGTATCCCGGTCGTATCCCCCAGCACTGTTCGTCCCACGCTTTCCATGAACACCTTCACCATATCCCCGGCGTCGTAGTCGAGCAGGCGCACTTCGTCAAACACCGCGTTGAGCAGGGTTTTCTTGCGCTCGTAATCCAGCAGCCAGGAATCCGGGGCCAGGTATCGGTAGGAAGTTGGGTCGTCACTGAGCGGCAGGTCCAGTGAGGCCAGTTGCCGGGTATAGGACTGGAGGAACGAGTCCTTGTCCCGAAAACAGCAGATGCACACAACCTCATCGCTGTATAGCGCAAACAGCTGCTTCAGGCGTGCATATTCAGCTTCGGAGTTGAGCAGGAACAGGCCTTCGTTAGTCCACAGGATCTCCTCGCAGCCGGCGTTCATGGCGCGCTCATAATGCTGGGCCACAGCGGTGGCCAGGCGGCGGTCGAGCGTGGCAAAGAAGTTGTCATCCAGAAATTCACGCAGGCGGATCTTGGCCGTGGAATCGCGGTCTGCATCGAGCGCATAGGCGTTCAGGAGAAAGTGGGACGGGTTGTCGAAGCCGAGCAGGGTATCCGGCACGTAGAGGCCGTCACTGATCAGGCTGTCCCGGTGCTGCTGCAGAAAATGCTGGATCGAGGTGGTGCCGGTTTTGTGCTGGCCGATGTGGATGTAGGTTTTCATGAAAATCTGGATGCTGTTGTGCGCTGATGGTGTCCGGCAAGTTAGGGGTTTGCACATCCGCGGTTAAGGCCGCTGCTGCCTGGTTCTGTCGTGGCATGTGAGAGCGGCTTTAGCCGCGAACAATGCGCTAGAAGGCGGAAATCCCTGCCGCAATCGGGTATGATTTATGCCTTTATCCATCCCGACAATTTCTTCGACAGTGCAGTGACGATGACCATTCGCAGTATTCATGATTACCCCCTCAAAGACCAGCGTGTATTGATTCGCGAGGATCTCAATGTCCCGGTGAAAGACGGCAAGGTCGTCAACGACACCCGTATCATGGCTGCGCTGCCGACCATCAAGCTGGCCATGGCGGCTGGCGCCAGGGTGATTGTCATGTCGCATCTGGGCCGGCCGGAAGAGGGCAAGCCGATTAGCAAACAGATGGAATTTTCCATGGCGCCGGTAGCGGCATACCTGGGCAACCTGCTGGGCGCTGAAGTCGCCATCATGGCACCCGATTTTTCCGCTGAGGATGCCAGGGCACTGGCGCCAGGCAGCTGCGTGTTGCTGGAAAACGTGCGCACGAACGTCGGCGAAAACAGCGATGCCGATGACCTGGCCCAGTACTATGCCAGCTTGTGCGACCTGTTCGTGATGGACGCCTTCGGCACCGCGCACCGGGCCCAGGCCAGCACTCATGGTGTGGCCAAATACGCCCCTGCGGCCTGCGCCGGGCCACTGCTGAAAGCAGAACTGGATGCCCTGGAAAAAGCACTGTCCAAACCCGAGCGTCCGATGCTGGCGGTGGTCGGCGGCGCCAAGGTCTCCAGCAAGCTGAGCGTGCTCGAAGCCCTGGCCGGTAAAGTGGACCAGCTCATTGTCGGCGGCGGTATTGCCAACACCTTCCTGGTGGCGGCCGGCAAGCCCGTCGGCAAGTCCCTGGTGGAAGCCGACATGATTCCGGTAGCGCAGAAGCTGATGGAAAATACCGACATTCCGTTGCCGGTGGATGTGATGGTGGCCACCGAGTTTTCCGACACCGCGCCGGCCACGCTCAAATCCGTGGATGACGTGGCCGAGGATGACATGATTCTCGATGTCGGCCCTGAGACGAGCAAACAGTTTGCTGACATCATCAACGGCATGAAAACCATTCTCTGGAACGGTCCGGTCGGGGTGTTTGAATTCGAGGCTTTTGCCGCCGGCACGGAATCACTGGCCAGGGCGATAGCCGACAATGACGGATTTTCCATTGCCGGTGGCGGGGAAACCATCACCGCCATCGACAAGCACGGCATCAGCGACGCGATTTCCTACATTTCCACCGGCGGTGGCGCGTTCCTGGAATTCGTCGAGGGCAAAACATTGCCGGCTGTGGCGATCCTGGCAGAGAAGGGATGAAGCACCGGTAGCCTGAATACATTGCAGGCCGGCATCACCCTCTGAGGCATAAAAGACCCGCAGGGTCGTTTGCCGACAAATAAACCGGGATCGGTTGAAACCTTGCATCTGACCTGGGACAGAAAAATTTTCATTCACACCATTTCGACAATAGGTACATGACATGGCATTAATGAGCTTGAGACAGTTACTGGACCACGCCGCCGAAAACAACTACGGCGTGCCGGCGTTCAACGTCAACAACCTGGAACAGGTACGCGCAATCATGATGGGCGCGGATGAAGTGAACAGTCCCGTCATCCTGCAGGCCTCTGCCGGTGCCCGTAAATACGCCGGCTCCAATTTTCTCCGGCACATGATCCAGGCCGCCATTGAAGAGTTTCCGCATATCCCCATCGTCATGCACCAGGACCATGGTGTGTCACCGGCCGTGTGCCAGCGTTCCATCCAGCTCGGTTTTTCCTCCGTGATGATGGACGGCTCCCTCGGTGAGGACGGCAAGACGCCGATGGATTTCGATTACAACGTGAAGGTCACCAAACTGGCCGTGGACATGGCCCATGCCTGTGGCGTGTCCGTGGAAGGCGAACTGGGTTGCCTAGGTTCCCTGGAATCCGGCATGGCCGGTGAGGAAGACGGCCACGGTGCCGAAGGCAAGCTCAGCAAGGAACAGCTGCTGACCGACCCGGATGAAGCGGCACAGTTTGTTGAAGCCACCGGTATCGATGCACTGGCCATCGCCTGTGGCACCAGTCATGGCGCCTACAAGTTTAGCCGGCCGCCGACTGGTGACATCCTGGCCATCGGCCGCATCAAGGAAATCCACCAACGCATTCCGAACACCCACCTGGTGATGCACGGCTCCTCATCGGTGCCGCAGGAGTGGCTGGCCGTGATCAATGAGTTCGGCGGTGAGATTCCGGAAACCTACGGGGTGCCGGTCGAGGAAATCCAGGAAGGTATCAAGAACGGTGTGCGCAAGGTCAATATCGATACCGACCTGCGCCTGGCCTCTACCGGCGCGGTGCGCAAATTCCTGGCTGAAAACACATCCGAATTCGATCCGCGCAAATTCCTGACGCCGACCATCACCGCCATGAAGGATATCGTCAAGGCCCGACTTGAAGCCTTTGGTACCGCTGGGCAGGCTTCCAATCTCGGCAAGATCTACAACCTGGAAGAGATGTCTGCCAGGTACAGTGCCGGGGAATACAAGGCCACGGTGCGTTGATTCAACGGTTCGCGCGCGCCATCACCCGTTAGGGATCATATATGGACGCCTGGCGGCGCAAAATCATGTTCGCCTGGGTGGCTTTCCTGAACGGACTGCTGCCCTATGGCGCGGGCAATCGCCTCGCTGCCAGGACCATCCGTCATCTTCATCCGGCCCTGTCAAAACAGCAGGCCAGGTGGCTGTCCGGCCTGTCGCGTGCTGTTCGCGATCCCCAGGCACAGGCAAGCGCCTGGCGTGATTTTGGCAAACTGTTCGGCGTTGCCCGCCTGCATGCCGGACTTTATGCCTGGAACGACCGGGCCTGGGGCGAACGGTGTGAGCTGACCATTTCCGGGTTCGAAAACATCGAACAGGCCAGGGCGCTGGGTCGCGGCGCGCTGGTCATGACCTTTCATCACCACCTCAACATGATGTTCTGCACCTTGCTGGCCGGTCAGGGAGTGCCGCTGAATGCCGTGGCGTTTGATAACCGGCAGGCCGCCCGTTACCAGCAGGTACGTGCGCGCACAGACAGCATTTACCTGAACGCCGAGCAGATGCTGCATGGCGGCGAGCTCATTCTCGTGAAACCCCAGGGCAATGCCCGCGCCATTCTGCGGGCTTTCCAGAAAAACCAGCTGGTGTCGTCCTCATTTGATTTTCCGGACTTTTTTCAGGACAGGAACCGCCTTGAGTACCCGTTCCTGGATGCCTCGCTGTCCTGTCCTACCGGTGTCGTGAAGATGGCGATTACCAAGCAGGTGCCGATCCTGAGCGGCTATCTCGACTGGCGTGGCGGCAACCGCTTTGCCATGGTGTTACGTCCCATCAGTGATGGCGTGAGCGACACCACTGTCGATGATGCGATGACGCAATACCTGGCCCATCTGGAAGACATGGTCCGGCACAAACCGGGCTTATGGGAAGGGTGGAAGTGGGTCGATCCGAAAAGCTGATGTCATGAATTTCCCGTGCCGGTATCCCTGTCGCAGGTCGGCATAGGCCCGAAGGGGCCGTTTGCCGACCTAGAGCGGCTTCGCGTTCACGAATAGCTGCAGCAGTAATCGGTGACTGTGGCAATTTTCAGCTTGAATTTGGCGTTTGCCGGTACCTCAAAAGATTGACCGCCGGTCACTTTTTTCCAGTCCTCTCCCGGGAGTTGTACCTCCAAGTCGCCGGACAAAATTTCCATCAGTTCATGGCAGTCAGTGCCAAATTCGTAGTCGCCGGGCATCATGATGCCAAGGGTTTTGCGCGTACCGTCGGAAAAATGCACGGTGCGGCTGGTGACCTTGCCGTCGAAATAGATGTTGGCGTTCTTGGTCACAGAGACATTATTGAAAGCGGACATGTTCAAAACTCCGAAAAAAGGTTAACTGGCGGTAATGGTTTCAACACCCGATTCGCGACCGAGCAGCAGAATGTCGGCAGGGCGGTGGGCAAACAGGCCGTTTGTTACCACGCCTACGATTTCATTGAGCTGGGTTTCCAGTTTGCGCGGATCGCTGATCGACATGTTGTGCACATCAATGATGATGTTGCCGTTATCGGTGAGAACGCCTTCGCGGTAAACCGGCTCACCGCCGAGCAGCACGATCTGGCGACCGACATGGCTGCGGGCCATGGGAATGACTTCTACCGGGAGCGGAAAGGCACCCAGGACATCCACCCACTTGCTGCCATCGGCTATGCAGACAAACTCCCTGGCCACGGCGGCAATGATCTTTTCGCGGGTCAGGGCAGCGCCACCCCCCTTGATCAACTGCAGGTACTCGTTGGTTTCATCAGCCCCGTCCACGTACACCGTCACCTCGTTGACGCTGTTCAGGTCATACACGGGAATGCCATGGCTTTGCAGGCGTCTGGCGGTTTCTTCGGAGCTGGCCACGGTGGCCTTGATATCGCCCTTGATCCTGGCGAGCTCCTCAATGAACAGATTGGCCGTGGAGCCGGTGCCGACACCGATCACGGCGTCGTCGGTGATGAGTTTTTCAATATGGTCAAAGGCGGCTTTGGCGACAGCCTGTTTGAGTTCGTCCTGGGTCATGGGGTTACTGCTCGTCCGGTTGGCGGGAGGAAATTAAGGGGCATAAGTCTAAACGAGCGGGTGGATTGAGGCGAGATGTGAGGAATCTTTAAAAAGTCTTCAAAGAAGTGTTGCATGCAGCGCACAAAATCCCTATAGTTCAGCAACTTAAACAGTATAGCTAGCAAGCTATATGAGTTTTCGGCTCTAACTTACATCACTATTCCAGTGTGTCACATTGCCGCTAAACACGTGATACGTCTTACCACGGGGTGAATATGAAAAAGAGTCCTGATCTGATGATGGTGCTGTTGATTGTATTCGGTGCCGGCATCCTGATTAGCAGTGTCGCGCAAAGCAGCAACTTTTTCTAGGTTTTACAAGCGCTTAAGGCGTTTCGTGACACATCCGAACCACTCTCACCGGATCCGGTAAAACGCGTCTCCGGTCAGAATCCCGCCCAGAGGCACATCCCAGTCTGCTGCCTCAAGATGCTCTACCCGCTGACATTCATGCGCCAGGCCGATCAAGGCCGGGCCGGTTGACCTGTCCGCACTCACAAACGCAAACGTGCGATCGTAGTACCCCTTGCCCATCCCCAGTCTGTTGCCTGCCAGGTCAAAGCCCACCAGGGGCATGAATACCGTGTTCAGGTCTTCTGGGGCAATGCTATCGGCGTCGTGATCCGGCTCCTGCAGACCCAAAAAGTTGGTGACCAGCGGTCTGTCCGGCCGGTAGCGCCGGAACTGCAGGGTCACGGTATCCTGCGCCAGGACGGGCAGATAGCAGGCCTTGCCGAGGGCCAGCAAGCCCTCGAGCAACGGGGCCGTATCAATTTCACCATCCGCTGACATAAACAGGGCAATGTGGCCGCCCAGGGGCATGAAATCCGCGGCCAGGACCCGGTCGGCGACCGCCTGTGCCGCGCGGGCCTGGCTGTCGGGCGTCAGGGCGCGACGTTTGGATCGGAGCGCCTTGCGCAGGGCTTTTCGTTGTTCAAGCAAGCTATTTTCAGTCATATATCGTTAGTAAGCACCGACTTATGGAGAGTGTCTGCTGGCATAAAGTTGCGGCCGGCTGGCGAAAACGCCGTAGGCCAGCGGATTATCGTTATTGTAAAAGAATTGGCCAAAAGAAGGCTGGGACAATGTCAGCGGGTGGGGCGGGGGAGCGGGGTAAGGCGAGGCCCAACGCTAACGGAATAAATAATCACTCCCCAGGATACCGCTATCGAATGCGTCCTGAACCGTACGGTTCAGGTGGTGGCTCGTCCGACGTATCAGGCTTTCCGTCTTGCGGACATGCACACAACGCCATTGGGCAAAGCCTCCGGGTTACTATTATCGGCTCAAGAACTAATTCAACTGGCCAATATCCCAGGGAGATCGAAGACGATTATATGCCAAATCCGGAAGTGGAAGACAGGGGGAGTTTTACCACGGTGGCCGGCAACATTTGCGTGCCAGCGGCAATGCCGGTCAGATTTCGATCTGGCGACTGGACTGCAGGGCTGCTTCGATCTTGTCCTGCAGGGCCTTGATCCTGTCGAGGGAGTCAGATTCGGAAACCACCACCTGCTGGGATTTCTGCAGCAGTTCGTGGCAGATATTGAGCGCCGCCATCACGGCCACCTTTTCAAAGGCCAGCGTGGAACCCCGGGTTTTCACGCTTTCCATCTGCTTGTCGAGGTATTTGGCGGACTTGCGCAGGGCTTCTTCTTCGTCGGGTGGACAGCTGATCTGGTATTCGCGACCTAGAATGCTGATGCTGACGGTATCGACTTCTTGTGACATCTGGATACGGTTCCCGAAAGTTATCCGCAGTGTTTGTGCCTGAAAGGCCCTGTTTGGTTGTAGTCCGCTGTCATAGCGGATTGGACGTTACATCTGTTCCAGAGTCTTCAGACGCTGCAGGACTTTTTCCAGCCTGGTACGAGCCATCTGGTTTTTTTCAACGAGCGATTTACGTTCGTTTTCCCAGTTATGCTTGTCGTCCCTGAGCATCTGGTTCTCTTTTTTCATCGCCGTACAAAGTTGAATGAGTTCATCAACTTTGTCTTCTAACGTATTGAAACTAGTGTCACTCATCGTCCTGATTTTTCCTGCAAAAAGACGGCATGTAACTATAAAGCCCGTGCTGTACAGGGTCAACTCATGATTTGGACAGGGCAGTGAAGGGTCTGAACCGACGCCACGTCATGGCGACAAATGCTATCATGTCGCGGTTTCTCACACGTTGTCAGACTGATCGGAGGACCCATTGGCGGCTGATTACAATATGACCCGCGAACTGCTGGAGGCGCATCAGGTGCCATGCTCGGTGGCGGAAGTGCACGGCGTGATCTGTGGCCAGCTGTGTGCCGATGAGGCCGGTTTTGACCTGAATCTGGCCACCAACATCCTGGCAATCCCCGAGGCGGCCAGCGATGTCATCAACAGTCTGCTGAAAATGCTGGCGGAAGATGCTGAACAGCAACTGGCTGCCGGGGATTTTGGGTTCCAGCCTTTGTTGCCGGAAGATGACGAGGATATTGGTACACGGTTGTCCGCGCTCTCAGACTGGTGTGACGGCTTCACCACCGGTTTTGCCGGCGCCTGGATCCGGGAAGACGGGGATATGACGGAAGAGACCCGCGAAGTCCTCAGTGACTTTGCCCGCATTGCGCAGGTGGAAGCAGAAGACGACGCTTCCGATCGGGAAAACGAAGTCAACCTGATGGAAATCACGGAATACGTGAGAATGGCTGCCATCACGCTTTTCCTGCACAATGGCGCGAAACGCCGTCGGCCGGCATCCGGTGAAGACCCGGGCCCTGATGCCGAATTGCACTGATCGCAGCAAACAGCCGTATTAACGCTACCAACCACGTTTGACGAGAAGTTAACCACCCCATGCCGAAACCCAGTATCAAGATCTCGGAATACAAGAAACGCCGTAAGGAACTCATGGTCCACATGGAGCCCAACTCCATCGCCATTCTGTCTTCTGCCGAAGAACGCCTGCGCAATGGTGACTCGCACTACGCCTTTCGGCAGAACAGTGATCTCTACTACCTGACCGGTTTTACCGAAGCAGAATGCTGCCTGGTGCTGATTCCCGGGCGCAAGCAGGGCGAGTGCCTGTTGTTCTGCCAGGAAAAAGATCCGGTGAAGGAATTATGGACCGGCCGTCTCATGGGGCCGGAAAATGCCGGCGAGGTGCTGGGCGTGGATGATGCCTTTCCGATTGCCGACATCGATGACATCCTGCCCGGCCTGATTGAAGGCCGTGAGCGTGTCTATTACGCCATGGGCCGGGACGAGCAGTTTGATCACAAGGTGATGGAATGGGTGAAGGTGATCCGTTCCAAGGTGCGCAGCGGGGTGCATTCCCCGGGTGAATTCCTGGTGCTTGATCACCTGCTGCATGAAATGCGCCTGATCAAGTCCAAGAACGAGCTCAAAGTCATGAAGGAATCCGGGCAGATTGCCGTACGTGCCCATAAGCGCGCCATGCAGGTATGCCAGCCCGGCATGTACGAATACGAACTGGAAGCGGAATACCTGCATGAGTTTGCCCGCTCCGGCTGCCGTGAGCCTGCCTACAACTCCATTGTGGCCAGTGGCGAAAATGCCTGCATACTGCATTACAACGAAAACAACATGCAGATGAAAAAGGGAGACCTGGTACTGATAGATGCAGGTTGCGAATACCAGTATTACGCATCGGACATTACCCGGACGTTCCCGGTCAGCGGCAAGTTCAGCGAGGAACAGAAGGCGATTTATGAGCTGGTCCTGAAAGCCCAGCTGGAAGCGATCAAGGCGGTCAAGCCGGGAAATCACTGGGACGATCCACACACTGTCACCGTCAAGGTCATCACCGAAGGCCTGGTAAAACTGGGCATCCTCAAGGGCAAGGTTGACGCCCTGATCAAGAAGGGCGCCTATCGTGACTTTTACATGCACCGGGCCGGCCACTGGATCGGTATGGACGTACATGATGTCGGCGATTACAAGATTGACGGCAAATGGCGACTGCTGGAGCCGGGCATGGTACTGACAGTCGAGCCCGGCATTTACATTGCCTCAGGCAACAAGAAAGTCGACAAGCGCTGGTGGGGTATTGGCGTGCGTATCGAAGACGATGTCGCGGTCACGGAAACCGGCCATGATGTCCTGACTGATGGCCTGCCGAAAACCGTGGCCGATATCGAGGCCTTCATGGTAGCCGCCTGATGCCGGTTTGCCAGGCAGCACATTACGACCTCGTCATCGTCGGCGCCGGTATGGTGGGGGCCAGCCTGGCCTGCATTCTCGAACGCGCACCACAAACCGCTGATCTCAACATCCTGCTGGTGGAATCAGCCCCCATCGATCTCGCCGCGCCCCCGGCACAACCCTCATTTGATGCCCGCAGCACCGTGCTTTCCCATGGCACGGTGTCCTACCTGACGCAGTTGGGTTTGTGGCAATCCCTTGCTGACAGTGCCGCGCCCATCAAGCGTATCCATGTTTCCGACCAGGGCAACTTTGGCGCTGTCCGCATGGACAGCCGTGAACAGGGTGTTGATGCCCTAGGGCATGTCATTGAGAATCGCCTCCTGGGCGCCGTCTTCAACCAGGCCCTGGCCGATGCCGGCAATCTGGAAGTCTGCTGTGGCGTCATGGTCACTGCCGTGACACCAATACCCGATGGCATGCAGGTGCAGCTCGATAGCGGTGATGAACAGCAGGTCATCAGGACAGCACTGGTCGTGCTGGCCGAAGGCGGGCGTTCCGGATTGTGTGAAAAACTCGGTATTCATCGCGCTGTACACCCCTATGACCAGGAGGCCGTCATCGCCAATGTGGCGTTCAACAAGCCCCATGACAATGTTGCTTTCGAGCGTTTTACACCGAACGGACCGCTGGCATTTCTGCCCTTGCCGGACATGGATGGCCAGCATCGTGCCGCACTGGTCTGGACCCGCAAGGCCGGTGCGGCACAGGAACTCCTAGCACTTTCCCAGGCCGATTTCCTGGCAACACTGCAGGCTGAATTTGGCAGTCGCCTGGGCAAGCTGGTGCGCGTGGGTGAGCGCCACAGTTATCCGTTGAGCCTTGTCGAGGCTGAAGAGCAGGTGCGGCCGGGATTGGTGCTGCTCGGCAATGTTGCCCATTCCCTGCACCCGGTGGCGGGCCAGGGTTTCAATCTTGCTTTCCGGGACACCATGCGCCTGGCGGACCTGCTTATCAAGAGCCGGACCGAGGGCAGGGCGCTCGGAGATATTGAGCTGTTGCAGAGGTATCTGGCGGTCACTGGCAAAGACCAGGACAGAACCGCCGTGTTCAGTGACTACATGACGCGCCTGTTCTCCACCGACAATCCGGCTGCCGTGTGGGCGCGCAAGTTTGGTCTGTTTAGCATCGACCTGGTACTGCCGCTGAGAAGAGCTTTCGCTGCCCGCGCCATGGGCATGGCTGACCCCCGCGTAGAAATCGCCAGTCCTCTAGGCCGGGCGTAGCAGGCATGGACATCCTTAACCTCGGAGAACACATCCGGATTCTTGAAGAGTTGCTGCTGCACCAGGATTTTCGGCACAGCCAGGAACAGCTTGAGGCGCTGCTGGCGCCTGAGTTCAGGGAAGTGGACCCCCGGGGCAATAATGTTTCCCGGGAAAATGTTATTCGCTGGTTGCTGGCCAAGGATCCCGGTTCGCGGTGGGAATATGCTGATTTTGAAGTCCGTGAACTGGGGGACAACCTGGTCCTGGCGACCTATTTTGCCCGCCAGATTTTACCGGAAGCACAATCCAGTGGTGGTGCCCGCCACTGTTCCCTCTGGCGGCAACAACCGGGGACAACTTCATGGCAACTGTTTTTTCACCAATCCACAAAAGTCGCCTAGTGGTTTGCTCCCTGTGCACGCTGGGGCGAACTGCGCCGCAATGAGCATCCAATTCGTCAATAATTATTGGTGGTGGTCCGACACAGAGGGCTGCCGGCAGTAAGCAATTAAGCAGCCGGCAGGGGCAACCACGCGTTATCATCCTGCTGAGCCATGCCACAAAAACTGACAACTGAAAAGGCCGCCCGGTAATCCGAGCGGCCTTTTTTCTTGCCCAGCATTTGTCAAAAGCCCTCTCTTGAACTTACCGGCCGGCCTTAACAAACAGGACTGAGAGGAAAAGGCCATGACCAATACCCGATCCGCACGTTACCCCACCGAGGGTGGCATCACGGTTTACCGTGCCAGTATTGTCGCTGACTATGAACATGCTGCTGACGAACTGAAAGCGGCACTGGATGACCAGCGCGGCGTGCTGTTCAGTTCCGGCGTTGAATTTCCCGGGCGTTACTCACGCTGGTATATCGGTTGTGTGAAGCCGCCGCTGGCCCTGTGTTTGGCAAGGCAGTTGCCGGTATTTGGTGTCTGCCTCGGCCTGCAGGGCATCGTCGAGTACTTTGGCGGATCACTGGCGACGCTGGCGATGCCGGTACACGGTAAAAGCTCGCAGATTATCGAGGCTGCAGGAGCCATGTTTGCCGGCATTGAGCTGCCCCTGACCCTCGGCCGCCACCACACCCTGGTCACCGATCAGGTGCCGGATTGCCTGCAGGTAACCGCGCGCACAGAAGGTGGCAGTGTCATGGCGATTGACCATGTGTACCTGCCGGTGAGTGCGGTGCAGTTTCATCTGGAGTCGATTTTGAGTCTAGCCGGCGAAAAGGGTGCAAAAATCATCGGTAATGTCATGCGACACGTTACAATGCGCCGTGCTGCCTGAACCTGGCAGCCCCATCATGGATAAAAGGAAGATCACGTTGTTCGCTGAACTGGGCCTGGCGCCCCCCTTACTGAAAGCATTGGACACCCTCGCCCTGAAAACACCGACCCCGGTGCAACAGGCGCTGCTGCCCGCAGTACTGGCAGGGCAGGATGTGCAGGCCAGTGCGCGCACTGGCAGCGGCAAGAGTGCCGCTTTCCTGTTGCCGGTGCTGCAAAGGATGCTCGACGTACCATCGCCGCGCACCGCCACTCGCTGCCTGATCATCAGTCCAACCCGGGAGCTGGCGTTGCAACTGGACAGCCATGGCCGAGACCTGGCGCAGTACACGGACATCACGTCCCTGGTGATTGTTGGGGGTGAAGGCTTCAGGGCGCAGCAAGCCAAAATTCGCAAGAATCCGGAAATCATCATCGGTACACCGGGGCGCCTGCTGGAACACGTGGAGAAGCATTCCCTGGAAGTGGATGATCTTGAATTTCTGGTACTGGATGAAGCCGACCGCATCCTGGACATGGGCTTTCGCGAAGAGGTCATGGCCATTGTGGCGGCCTGTAACAAGCAGCGGCAGACGTTACTGCTGTCCGCCACGCTCGACCACACCGAAATGAAACCGTTTACAGCGGCGCTCCAGCACATGCCCACCGTGATTCGTGTGGATGATCATCGCCGGATGGAATCCGATATCCGGCATGAAGTCATCCTGGCCGATGATCCCGGCCACAAGCAGCAGTTATGCACATGGCTGCTGGCCAATGAAAGTTATGAGCAGGCGCTGGTATTTACCAACACGCGGGAACATGCCGAGCAGCTGGCGATGTTTCTCATCAATCAGGGCCTGCGTACCGTATGCCTGCATGGGGAAATGCAGCAGTCCGAGCGCAAGCAGGTTATGCAGCAGTACCGCGAAGGGCGCTTTGCCGTCATGGTGGCTACTGACCTGGCTGCACGTGGACTGGATATTGCGGCTATCGACCTGGTGATCAACTTTGCCATGGCCAGATCCGGTGACGATTACGTGCACCGTACCGGACGCACCGGGCGTGCTGGTGCCAGTGGTCTGGCGATATCGCTGATTGCGCCACAGGAATGGAACCAGATGGAAAGCATTGCCCGATACCTGGGACTGTCTTTTGAAAGGCGGGAGGTCGAGGCATTATCTGCCCGCTTCAAGGGTCCATTAAAAAAGAAAAAGCCGAAAAAGGCCGAAAAGAAGACCGGGGGTACCAAGCCGCGTGCCAAGGCCAGGGAACGTCACCGCAACCGCAAGAATATCGGTAACCGTCGCAAACCCTCAGGTAGCAAGACCCAGGATAAAGCCGATGAGGCGCCGGATCATGGTGATGGCCTGAAACCGCTGGGCCGGAAGTAGTCTGTGATGATTACACGGCAGGCCGGGCAGCCTGCCGTATCTGGTGCATTACCAGTTGATGTTGGCCGCGAGGACGTTGCTGAACTGCATGATGGACTCTTCCTTTTCGCCCACTACCACCAGGTTTCCGCCACGGGTCGGATGGATGATGCCTTCAAAACGCTCATCCGAGATGGGCACGTCTTCAGCCAGTGGTGAGTTCGGGATCACCATGACAGTCACGGGACCGACATCACCTTTCATGATCAGGTGAAAACCCTGGATGCCATTGGCAAAGTCGACCCAGCAGTCCTTGCCCAGGTTGATCTTCAGGCGCTCCATCTCGTCGGATGCGGCAAAATCGGTACCCACCCAGCTGACCATCATGGAATTCACATCCTGCAGGCTGATGGAAGATTCGTCTGCCAGGAAATCGATTTCGCTGTAGAGGTGTGAGAACACCATGTCTTCCATGGGGTTGGCAGGTTGTTCAAAGACCAGCGCGGCCACGCCAATGAAAAAGGCTAGGGTCGCGGCGATAGCCGAGTTGCGGCGCCAGGAAGAATCATTGGCGGCAGCAATTTGCGTGTCTGGATGCAGTGTGCCCTCCGGGATAGCCAGCAAGGCCTGGTGCAGGGAGGCCGGGGCTGTCACCGAAGACAGGCTGGCGCTGAGGGCGTCATCAAACCTTTTCAGGTCGTTAACCAGGTGCTGGCGCTGGGGGTTGCCAGCCAGTGCCTGCAGGAATTCCGCGGAGTCATCATGCGGATTGGCATGGGCTCTCTCGAGAAATTGTTGCTCATTCATCACTATTTCGGGTCTCTTTCCAAAGTCTCTCGTAATTCTGTCGTTTCCGTCAGGGCCATGAGCTACGGTTTGTCCATGGCTGGCAGGGCATAAACGGTTACATACCTGAAAAACGCTTATCAGACCCGATCGTCTGAAGATTTCTTTTATGCCCGCCAAGCGTCTGTCCCGACCAGACAGAAAGGTTGTTCTTCTTATTTTGGTCCTGCTACTGCTTCTTATTATGGGTACTTCTTATGGGTACTTTTGGTTTCTACGGCTTCTAACTACTGCAACTCATAAAGACGGAATCATTGGCCAAAGTCTCGTTATCGCGATTTTTGCACAATGACGTACTGTGGCGGTGGTCAGTCCCCGCTGGTGTCTTCCAGGCGTTCCTTTAATTTGTTGCGTGCCCGGAACAACCGGGTCATGACCGTGTTGTTGTTCAAATCCAGCATCTGGCCGATTTCCTCGCCACTGAATCCACCTACAACCTGCAGCAGCAGGGGGTCTCGATATTCAGGCTCCAGTTCGGCCATGGCCTTGTAGAGCAGTTCCCGGTCGAGCAACTGGTCCGGTTCCAGCTTGTCGTTCTCCGGCAGCGAGTAATCATCCAGATCATCGGTTTCCGGGCGGTACTTTTCATACAGCCGGGCATTTTCCCGTCTCAGTATGGTAAACAGCCAGGCTTTTGCCGCCCCTGGATTTTCCAGACTGTCCAGTGCCCGCCAGGCCCTCAGGAAGGTCTCCTGGGTAAGATCCTCTGCCACCTGCCGGCTTTTACTGAGCCAGAAAGCGTAGCGGAAGATATCGTTGTAGTACTCACCAACCAGTGCTTCGTAGCGGGCTTTTTTGCTGGTCTTGCCAGCTGCGCCACTGTCACTATCGTTTATGACCGGTGAGCCATCTTTTTCTTTCGCAGGCATCTTTATAAAAATAGCTTAAAAAACAGGGATTTTTCCGGGGTAAAACAGCGGAGCATTATGGCTGATGCCTGACTCACTTAGCAAGAAAACCCCCGGCAATCGCTGGCTTCAGGCTTCGTTAAAATCGCGTTAAATTAAATGTTATCCTTCAAATGTCTTTACCCAATCTTAATCGATTGGTGCTACTCTTTTTGGCCATGTTAATGCCTGTCCCACCACTTTGCGGAAGTTCATGAGCAAGAAAAAAATCATTATTATCGAGGATGAGCCCGATATTCTCGAGGTTCTGAGTTACAACCTTAAACGCGAAGGCTTTGAGGTATTTTCTGCCACCAATGGCACCCTGGGATTGTCGCTGGCCGAAAAGGAACTGCCCGATTTGATCCTGCTGGACCTTATGCTCCCCGGAATGGATGGCATCGAAATCTGCAGCAGCATAAAGAACAATCCGGTTACCCAGAATGCCCTCATCATCATGGTCACTGCCAAGGGTGAAGAAAGCGATATCGTGCTCGGATTGGGTGTCGGCGCCGATGACTATATCACCAAGCCATTCAGTCCCAAGGAACTGGTGGCACGGGTCAAGGCAGTTCTGCGTCGGGGTAATCTTGTTGAAACTGCACCGGCAACAGAGAAAGTGGCCGTTGGCGGGCTCTCTATTGATACCAGCAAATACGAAGTCACTATCGATGGTCGTGAGATTCGTTTGACCGCGACCGAGTTTCGCCTGCTGCATTATCTGGCCAGCAACCCGGGTCGCGTGTTTTCACGTGAACAGCTCCTGAGTCGTGCCATGGGTGATGATGTGGTCGTGGTGGACCGCAATATCGATGTGCACATTCGCGGCATTCGCAAAAAAATGGACATTGACCCACCTGTTATCGAAACGATTCGGGGTGTCGGTTACCGGCTAAGGGAACTGGCCTGAGCCGAAGGCAGCCACCAGGGTTGCCTCTTGCTCTATAATTACCTTTTTTCGGCTTTCTTCCTGCTTGCTGTAGGCAGCAAGCCGATTCCCGCAGAGTTTTGCTAACGGCATGATTTTCAAATCACATTACTTCTGGCGCACCTACCTGGGCTATGTGAGCGTGGCGTTACTGGGCACCTTCCTGTATGCGGCTTCCCTCCTGCCGCGGGCTGGAGAACAGGTAGTCGCCAATCTGCAACAAACCATGTCAGCGGTATCGGAAGCTTTACTGGTGGCTATGGGGCCTGCTGTCCAGAATCTGGATTATGAGGGCGTTCGCCGGACGGCTGGCACCATCGCAGAAAGCAGCGGCCTGCGCATCACTATCATTGACCACAATGGTGTCGTTCTGGCGGATTCCCATGAGGATCCCTTTGCCATGGACAACCATCTCCGACGTCCTGAAATCCAGGCAGCCTATACGTCGGGCACCGGCATGGCGCAGCGTTACAGCTTTACGCTGGAAGAGGGCTTCAGGTATATGGCTCGCAGCCTGGTCTACAGGGATAATTTCCTGGGCTTTGTCCGCGTAGCTAAGCCAGAAAGCGTGCTGACCAGCGAAATCAGGAGGATGCAAACCCTGATTCTGCGCAATGCAGCTGTCATGGCATTTTTTATCCTCTTGCTGGCTTTCTATCTGGCCTCGCGCCAGGCAGCAAAAGTCGAAGAACTGTCCAAGGTCGCCCAGGAGATTGCCCAGGGTAATTTTTCCCGGCGCATCCCGGAAGGTAATGCCCTCGGCTTGAAGAAGTTGGCCGAAACGATCAACCACATGGCGCGCAGCTCGGCCCGACGTGTTACCGATGTCACGGCTGACCGCAACCGCCTCTCTACTGTTTTCACTTGCATGGTAGAAGGTGTCATCGACGTCGACATGAGCCAGAATATCCTGCATATTAATGAAGCGGCGGCACGACTGCTGCAGGTCAATGAAAAGGGATGTATTGGCAAGCCGTTGTGGCAAGAGGTGCGCAACCAGACCATTACCAGCGCTCTGGACCAGGCCATCAGCACGCAGTCGGTGATCAAGACCCAGATGCGGCTGAACCGCGAATCCGATCAGCTAGTGGTGGATATTTACGCTGCGTCACTCAGCAATGATGAAGGCGAGCCCATTGGTGCCGTACTCGTGCTCAATGATATATCCGAGCTGAAAAACCTGGAGCGGGTTCGCACGGATTTTGTTGCCAATGCGTCACATGAGTTGAAAACACCGATCACGGCGATTCGCGGTCTTACCGAAACCATACTCGGCGACGATGACGTGGATCGCGAAACCATGATGCACTTCATCGAACGTGTTCATGCCCAAAGCCTCAGGCTGTCGCAGCTGGTAGGTGACCTGATGACTTTATCGCGCCTTGAAAGTAGTCAAACGGATGATGACTTCACACGGATGAATATCGTTGATCTCGCCCACCAGGCTGCTCGTGCCGGGCAAGCCGCTGCAGAAGAGAAAGGTCACGAACTGGATGCTGAGTTGCCGGATACTGAACTTATGATTTACGGTGACCGGCAGAATCTAAGCCAGTTGCTCGACAACCTTATCGATAACGCCATCAAGTACACGACAAATCCGGGAATTATCACGGTTCGGGTATTCCAGGATGATGGTTTTGCCGTTCTGCAGGTCAGCGATACCGGAATCGGTATCAGTCCCCAGTACCAGCAACGTGTGTTCGAGCGTTTTTACCGCGTAGACAAAGCGCGCTCACAAAGTCTTGGCGGCACCGGTCTGGGCCTGTCCATCGTCAAGAATATTGCCGAGAAGCATGGAGCTACCCTGGAGGTTGAAAGCCAGCTGGGTAGCGGCTCGACATTTACATTCAGAATGCCTCTGGAACCCTGGGCATCAACTGAAGCCTGAAAAAAACGGGACCTGGTAGACCAGATCCCGTTCTCGCATGCCGACGGACCGGCAATTCAGACTGTTAATTAAAACGATACATCCCACTGGAAGCGCAGACGATTGTCGGTTTCGTCCTGGCTCAGGAATGAATCGTCCAGGGTAAGTCGTGAAACATCCAAAGTCAGCTTGTTGTTATGCCCATTGAAGAACCAGTTGGCACCAAGTGTTGTTTCTCTGCGCTCGTTTTCCAGGCCAAGATCGACCCTGTTGGGTTCATCCACAAAGGCGTGACGGATGGCCAGCTCAAGTTCTTCCGGAAACGATGGGAAAATATTGTGGAAGAAGTAACCGGCCTGGACATAACCGCCTGTCAGTTCATGCTCGCCGCCATTCACATTGTCGTTTATCACTTTGCGATGGTATTCCTGCTGAGCTGAGAAGCCCCTGTACTTGAAGGCAAATTCCTGCACCATCTGGTCAATATCGTACTGATCCGAGGCCGCGTTGGCAGGGTTTTCGAAGCCGTCGAGATTGCCGCAACCTGAAGATGACCAGCGAGTACAGCTGCCCGTTGTGGTCATGCCGGCAATGGCAAAGCTGCCTGTAGGAAGGTCTGTATATTCAACATCTGTTTGTCGCCAGGCCAGGTCCCGACCCGTGAAATTCCACTGCAGCCTGCCCATGTACATCATGTTGTTGTCCGTGTTGTTGACACCACGGCCTTCGCCATTGAACACGCCGGCATAAAAACGCATGTCCGCCGGTGTTTCCTTGAAGATATGCCCCCTGACCTGCATACCAACCTGACGGTCAATGGTGAAAACACGGTTGGCAATGGAGCGTTCAACAAATTGCTGTCTACCAGAGGAATCGACACGTTCACGGTTGAGGTCAATTTTCCACTGACCTACCCGAATGCCACCCCAGTCCCATTTGGCGATATCCATACGCCAGTCGATTACCCTGGCACTGGCATTGGCGCTGCTGTCATCGGTGTCCCGTGAAGGCTGCAGATCCACTTCAAAATAGTATTCCAGCCAGGGCTTGAAGCCATGACCGCCTATTTTCATCCGCAACCGGCGCGCTTCGAAATTATTCTGGTTCTCGGCGTTGAACTGGGAAATCTGTCTTGGATCGGACCGGTAGGGGGTTGTAAAACGTGTCTGCGCCCGCCATTGCAGGCTGGTCTCGAAATTGCCATCCCGTGTTGCCAGGCGGAAGCCGCTGCCAGTCTGGCTGGCCAAGACAGGGAAGTCTGCCTCGATCTGCTCGTTGACCTGCGCTGCGATACGTTGGTCCAGGTCAACGACTTCGACATTTGAAGACGCCGAAACTGGACGCGAAACAACAAGGTCATCGCTGCTGAGGGAGTCCCTCGCGATCAGCAGATCATACTGTTCCTGGGTGATTGCTCCATTACCCAGAAGAATATCCAACAATTCAGCGTCGGCGGCATAAGCGGCTGATGCGTAATGGCATAAAGTGGCCGCTAGCAGGGCCTGATTTAAGCGTGGAAGGGACTTTTTCTTCATTTAACTGACTCCGTGCCGAGGCAGGCCGATGTAATTGGCGCGGATTGTCACAGAGAATTATTAAGATTATATGAAGAGAGTGTTAAGTTTTAAATTTTAAGTAAAGCGGAGGTTAAGGATATGTGAATCAGCCCAGGATATACGCGGGTTTGGGCTGGATATGTCGGTATCGTGGTTAACCGCATGAAAATAAGTTACGGGATTCGCCTAAAGATATGAGTTTCTTTATGAAATCTTAATAGAGTAATGACAGAATGCCCGCCATTAAAATACGTCCGTCTCTGCCATAGGGAACCTGCCATTAATGAACACCTTTAAAATGCCTCAAACACTGAACATGCTTGCATTGATTGCCGCAGGAATACTGATCTCGGCCTGCTCACAGGATGATGGTGCGGGCTCAGGTCAGGAGTCTGACGGGGAACTGCGTGGCGTCGTCAGTCTCGACGGTTCCAGCACCGTATTCCCGATCAGTGAAGCCGTGGCGGAAGAGTTCCTGACTGTGGCGCCGCGTGTACGGGTAACAGTTGGTGTGTCTGGCACTGGCGGAGGATTCAAGAAATTCCTGGCGTCCGAAACTGATATCAACGATGCCTCCCGAACAATCAAGGAGTCCGAGCGGATGGAGGCCGAGGCCAATGGTATCGACTACCTGGAAATCCCGGTTGCCTTTGACGGGCTTTCAGTGGTCGTGAACAAGAACAATGACTGGGTCGATTTCCTGACCGTACAGGAACTGCAGATGATCTGGCAGCCCGGCAGTATGGTCGACAGCTGGGACGATATTCGTCCGAACTGGCCGGCTGAACCAATTCGCCTATATGGGCCAGGCACCGACTCCGGTACTTTCGACTATTTCACCGAAGCCGTGAACGGCGAATCCGGCGCCTCACGTCCAGACTATACAGCCAGTGAAGACGACAATGTCCTGGTGCAGGGTATTGCCGGCGACGAGAACGCCATGGGCTTCTTTGGTTATGCCTACTACATCGAAAATAATGACAAGCTGAAGGTGGTGCCGATTGATGGCGGCAATGGCCCGGTTACACCGACTCCGACCACCATCAATAATGGTACCTATAGCCCCCTGTCACGCCCGATTTTCATTTACCTGAACACTGCCAGCCTGGCGCGGCAGGAAGTGAAAGCCTTTGTGGAGTTCTACCTGGAAAGTGCCGGGCAACTGGCCAGCGAAGTGGGCTATATCGCTCTGCCTGAGGATATGTACCAGGCATCACGGGACCAGGTTGCGGCTTATTAATCCCTTAATAATCTCTTGCTAAAGTTTGCTGGTTTATTCGTCTACAATGCGTAGACTGCCCAAACAGGTACCGGCAAAAGAATTTCCATGACTGAAAAGCAATTAGCGACTGCCTCCGCAGCCGATCTGGCGGCCGAGCCTGGTAAACGTGTGACTATCAACAAATCGGGCATACGTTGGGGGGAAGCCCTCATCAAGAGCTGGCTGGGGCTGTGTGCTTTCATTTCCATTGTCACTACTGCCGCGATTGTGTTTCTGCTGCTGTCCGAAACGCTGAAATTTTTCGAGAGCGTTTCCCCGGCTGAATTCTTTCTCGGCACTACCTGGACGCCGCTGTTTGAACCGAGCTCGTTCGGTGTGCTGCCGCTGGTCTGGGGCACCATGATTGTCACCGTCGGTGCCGCTATCATTGCCATTCCGACCGGTCTGGCCAGTGCCATCTACCTGAGTGAATATGCTTCCGACCGGGTTCGACGCATCATCAAGCCGGTGCTGGAACTGCTGGCGGGTATTCCTACCGTGGTCTATGGCTATTTCGCCCTGACCTTTGTCACCCCCAGCCTGCGCAATATCTTTACGGATATCCAGGTGTTCAATGCGCTCAGTGCGGCCATCGTGGTCGGCATCATGATTCTGCCGATGGTTGCCACGCTGAGTGACAACGCCTTGCGTGCGGTACCAGTCAGCCTGCGTCAGGGGGCCTATGCCCTGGGCGCCACTTCCTACGAGGTAACTACCCGTGTAGTCGTCCCCGCCGGGTTGTCCGGAGTCATGGCGTCCTTCCTGCTGGCCATATCCCGCGCGATCGGCGAGACCATGGCGGTGACCCTTGCGGCAGGACAGACGCCGAACATGTCACTGAGTATGTTTGAAAGTATCCAGACCATGACTGCCTACATCGTACAGGTATCACTGGGTGATACGCCCAGCGGTGGTATTGCCTACCAGACGCTGTTTGCCGTGGCGACGCTGCTGTTCGCGATCACCCTGGTGATCAATATCGTGTCGCAGTTGATCCTGAACCGTTTCCGCGAAGTCTATGACTGAGGCTGCCATCGTGTCTTTTTCATCCGAACAAGAAAGCATCTACCTGGCCAGACGCCATCGCAAGGCGAAGCTGTTTGCCCTGTTCTGCGCGGCCATTACCTGGTCCGGTGTGCTGCTGCTGGGCATTCTGCTGTATCAGGTTTCCATCGATGGCTTCCGTTGGCTGGACTGGCAGTTCATTGACAGTTTTCCGTCCCGTTTTCCGGAGCGAGCCGGTATCAAATCGGCCCTGGTCGGTACCGTCTGGCTGATCTGCCTGGTGGCACTGATCTCGATTCCTGTCGGGGTATCCACCGCCCTGTACCTGGAAGAGTTTGCCGGCAAAGGGCGCCTGGCCAAGATCATTGAGGTCAATATCGCCAACCTGGCCGGTGTGCCTTCCATTGTCTACGGTATTCTGGGCCTGGCCATCTTCGTACGCTACCTGTCACTGGAGCGCAGCCTCATATCCGGTGCCCTGACCATGAGCCTGTTGATCCTGCCGGTCATCATCATCGCCAGCCGCGAAGCCATCAAGACCGTGCCGCAAAGTATCCGTTATGCCGCCTATTCACTGGGCGCCACCAAGTGGCAGACGACCTGGGCGCATGTCCTGCCGGCGTCTTTCCCCGGCATCATGACCGGTGTCATCCTGGCGCTGTCGCGTGCCATTGGTGAAACTGCGCCGCTGATCATGATCGGTGCGCTGACTTTCGTGGCTTTTCTGCCAGAAGGGCCCATGGATTCGTTTACCGCACTGCCCATCCAGATTTACAACTGGGTATCGCGTCCCCAGGAAGAGTTTCATGAACTGGCGGCCGCGGGTATCATCATTCTTCTTGCCGTCCTGCTTATCATGAATGCCACAGCTATCTTTATCCGCAACAAGACTGAACGGAGATTGAAATAATGAGCCAATTTCCGGATCCGGCTGCCGCGGACCAGGTACAGATCATGCACAAGAAGTCCGTGCTTGAACTGCGCAACGTCGATATTTTTTATGGTGACAACCGGGCGGTGAAAGACGTGTCTTTCAATATCCGCCGCAACCGCATTACCGCTATCATCGGTCCTTCGGGCTGCGGCAAGAGTACGCTGCTGCGTTCCCTGAACCGCATGAATGATTTTGTGGAAGGCGCGCGAGTGGAAGGTGAGCTGATCTTTGCCAACGAAAATCTCTATGGCAAGGATGTCGATCCGGTGTCGGTCCGACGTCGAATTGGTATGGTGTTCCAGAAGCCGAACCCGTTTCCGAAGTCGATCTACAACAACATCGCCTGGGGCCCGCTGATCAATGGCTACAACGATTCCACCGATGAACTGGTGGAACGCTCCCTGAAACAGGCTGCCCTGTGGGAAGAAGTGAAGGATCGTCTGCACGATTCTGCCCTGAACCTGTCCGGTGGCCAGCAGCAGCGTCTGTGCATCGCCCGCGCCCTGGCCATGGAGCCTGAAGTGCTGCTGATGGACGAGCCCTGTTCGGCTCTCGACCCGATCTCGACTGCGCACATCGAAGACCTGATGTTCGAGCTGAAGAAAAAGTACACCATTGTGATCGTGACCCATAATATGCAGCAAGCAGCGCGTATTTCCGATTACACGGCCTTTATGGAAATGGGCGACCTGATAGAATTCAACGTCACCAAGCGCATCTTCACGCGCCCGGCCGTCAAGCGTACGGAAGAGTACGTGACTGGCCGCTTTGGCTAACCACTTCGTGCTCGGATAAGAGACCTCTATGTCATTACATCTGCAACGTGACCTCGACAAACTGAAAAAGGAAGTCCTGAAACTGGGCAACCTGGTCGAGACGGCGATCAACAACGGCATCCTGGCCCTGCATAACCGGGAATCCTCCTATGTGGATGAAGTCTTCAAGCATGAAGCGATCATCAATGACATGGAGGTGAAGATCGAGGAAGACTGCCTGAAAATTCTCGCCCTGCATCAGCCGGTGGCGGTGGACCTGCGTTTCATCGTGGTCGTGCTGAAGGTGAACAACGACCTCGAGCGCATGGGTGATTTTGCCACCAATATTGCCAAGCGCGCCCGTGAGCTCATGCAGGTCGATCCGCTGCAAACACTGCCAGAGTTTGTCAATGAACTGCCTGACCTGGTGCGTACCATGGTACGCAAGTCACTGGATGCCCTGGTCAAGCTGGATCTGGAACTGGCCAATGAAGTCATCGAGATGGATGACAGCGTCGACCAGATCAACCGCGACATGTATGCGGTGATGAAGCAGGAGATATCCAGAAACCCGCAGAATGCCGAAACCGCCGTCAATCTGTTGTCCTGTTCCCGCTACATGGAACGTATCGCCGATCTCAGCACCAACATCGCTGAAGACGTGATCTTTATGGTAGAAGGCCGGGTAATCAGGCATACTGATTAACCCGATGCGTACTCTCAGTTTATTTCTAGCCGCCAGCCTGCTGGCCTCCTGCAGTTCTGTTCCCGAATCACCGGAACCGGTCGATCCGGCCGCCATTATTGATACCTATGTGGCCATCGCCCGGGCTTCCTATGAAGACTCCCTCATTGCTGCCCAAGATCTGCAGCGCGCGGTGAACCGTTTACTCGATAACCCTTCCGAAAACGGCCTGCAGGCTGCCCGTGCTGCCTGGCTGGCCGCGCGGGTGCCGTACCAGCAGACCGAAGCCTACCGTTTCGGCAACGCCGTGGTGGATGAGTGGGAAGGCCGGGTCAATGCCTGGCCGCTGGACGAAGGCCTGATTGACTACACCGCCACTTCCTATGGCACCGAGTCCGACTTCAACTATTTCTACAGCGCCAACGTCATTGCCAACGAGATTCTCGATGCCGGTGGCGTGGTCGTGGATGCCGCCGTCATCACCCCGCAGCTGCTGGCCGAAGAACTGCATCAGCTGGACGGCGTCGAAGCGAACGTGGCCACCGGTTACCATGCCATTGAATTCCTGCTCTGGGGTCAGGACCTGAACGGTACCTCGCCCGGTGCCGGGGAACGGCCCTGGACGGATTATTCCCTGACAGCTTGTACCAACGGGCATTGTGACCGGCGCCGTGATTACCTCAGTGCTGCCGTGACGCTTCTGGTCAATGACCTGGAAGAGATGGTGCAGAACTGGCAGGCGGGTGGGGCTGCTTACGAAGACCTCATGAGTAAAGGCGTCGAAGGCGGCCTGGCGACCATGCTGACCGGTATGGGCAGCCTGGCCTATGGTGAGCTGGCCGGTGAACGTATCCGCCTGGGCCTGTTGCTGAATGACCCGGAGGAAGAGCACGACTGTTTTTCCGACAATACCCACAATTCGCATTTCTATGATGCCCGCGGCATTCGCAATGTTTTCCTGGGCGAGTATCGCCGTGTCTCCGGCGAGGATGTTACCGGCCCGTCCCTGGAAGACCTGGTGCGCCAGCAGGCCCCTGGCGTGCATGCGGAAATGATGGCACGCCTGGAAGAAACCGAGTTCGCCATGACCGCCATGGTGGCAGAAGCAGCCCGCGGTAATACCTTCGATGTCCTGATCGGGCGCGACAACACCCAGGGCGAAGCCATTGTCACCCGCATCGTCGATGCCCTGATGGAAGAAACCCGCACCATCGAGAAAATCATCAACGCCCTGGCCCTGACCAATGTCAGTATTGAAGGGTCTGATTCCCTTGATAACCCGGAAGCTGTTTTTTAAGGCGGCACTGTTCCTTTCGCTGGCAGCATCCGCCTGCCTGAATGCCGCGATTCCCTCACTGGACTTCATTACCGGCAAGGCCCTATTTGAAAAACTGTGGGTGTTTGCACCGTCGTCTACCGGGGCCAGCGATGGGCTGGGCCCTTACTTCAATGCGCGTTCCTGCCATACCTGTCATGCCGATGGCGGCCGCGGCTCACTTCAGCATCGCACGGTCCAACTCAATGACTCGGTGTATGGGCAGCAACTGCAGGCGTTTACCCGTCCCGGGGTAACTGCCGAAGCCGAGTTTGCACTGGTGGCGGAATCCGTCGCTCCCAATCTGTCCCGTCCCCGTGTTGATGTCAGCACCTGGCATGCCGGTGTGCCGGACAGCATGGCCATGTCGGTGAGGCTGCCGCCGACGCTGGCGGGACTGGGATTGTTGGCTGCGATTCCGGATGCGGCTGTGCTGGCCCTGGCCGATCCGGATGATGCTGATGGCGATGGCATTTCCGGTCGGGTGAACCGATTGGCAGATAACCGCGTAGGCAGGTTTGGCTGGAAAGCATCGCAACCTGACCTGCGCACCCAGACGGGCAGGGCGCTGAGCCTGGACCTTGGTCTGGGCAACCCGGTATTTCCTTCTGCAGCCGGTGACTGCCGTCCCGCCCAGACAGACTGTGCCAACGCTGCGATGGCTGTTGACTCGCTGGAAGTGGATGACACGGATGAGCCTGATCTTGAGCTATGTCAGTGCCGTGCCGGTGCTGGATCCGGTTAAATCGCCAGCCATGGCGCATGGCAAAACCCTGTTCAACCAGGTTGGCTGCCAGGCATGTCACGGTGGTCTGTCTGTTGCCGGCGGGCCGGAGCCCTACACGGATCTGCTCCTGCATGACATGGGGCCCGGGTTGGCGGATAGCCTGTCAGAAGGCAGCGCAAACGGTAGCGAGTGGCGCACCGCCCCGTTGTGGGGGCTGGGCAGGCGACCTGCTGACAGCGGTTATCTCCATGACGGCCGTGCGGCGACACTGGCCGAAGCCATTGCCTGGCATGACGGTGAGGCAGCCCCGGCCCGGGCGGCTTACCGCCAGCTTAACGAAGCAGACAAGCGTGATGTCATCACGTTCCTGAATGGTTTATAATGAGAACCGTTCTCAGTTAGAAAAGTTGATCATGAATTATAAACATACCCTGCTGGCCGGCATGATGGCCCTAGTCCCACTGACTTTAGCCCAGGCTGGCGATGCTCCCGCTGACAATTACACAGAGATCAATCTGGCTGTCACCGATGACCAGATCATTCCGCGATACGCCGCCTTTGCGACAGCCTCTGCGACCCTAGAGCAAGTCGCAGAAAATTTCTGCGCAACACCGGGTGCGGGCTCCCTAGAGGCACTGCGAGTCGGATTCCATGACAGCATGGATGCCTGGCAGCTGATCCAGCATGTCCAGTTCGGTCCCATCACTTATTTCAACTGGAA